>Ga0209828_1001867_pt1 | contig 18297 bp, 18 predicted proteins | sample MaitaG_FD_187429 | JGI IMG/M metagenome (GOLD analysis project Ga0209828, IMG submission 187429) | Marine algal microbial communities from Maine, USA - Maine_Asex2 metaG (SPAdes) (version 2) | ecosystem: Host-associated > Algae > Red algae > Unclassified | place: Maine, USA | collected 2015-01-05 | reverse complement strand
AATTTAATTACTGTTATAGATACGATTGTTATTTTCAATGACGACACATTTGAAGAAGAAATTAAAATGGTAGAAACGATGATGACATTAGAAGCATTTGAAGAGAGAAAAGCAAAATATGAAAAACAGGAAGATTAATAGTTAAGTTTATACCTAATTGTGCCATCATGAACTTGTTTCAGATCTTATCCTAAACATGATTTTAATAGGAAAGAAAATTCTGAAACAAGTTCAAAATTACTAGTTGCCCTAATTGCCTTTTTAATTACATTTGAGGATCATCCAATAAAAGCAGATATTCGGTTTATTGATCCATTCATTAAGGAATAACTTACGTACCATTCAGTTTTATCAAATATTTAAGAACTTTCATGGAGATTTTTTAAGAGCTTCGTACGTTATAAGACCGTATGACTAGAATTACATTCATATTAATATTCCTTTCCACATTCTGCTTCGACCTAAAGTCTCAGTCTAGTTGGGAGACTGTAAAGGAGACTGACGACATCATTGTATACACTCGTAAATCAGAAAACTCGAAATACAAGGAAGTAAAAATCACGATGACCATTTCATGCACCATGAATGAACTCGTCGCCGCACTTGAAGATGTCGACGCACATAAGGAATGGGTACCCTACACGATTGACTCCAAAATGATCAAAAAAGATAGCGATTCTAAGTTTTACTATTATGTCTCTAGCGACTTTCCATTTCCTGCAAAGGACAGAGATGTTGCGATTTATTACGAAAGAGAGCAAGCCGTTGATTCAAAAGTTGTGATTACTCGTTCAGAAGCTGCACCTGATATTTTACCTAAATCTGATGGATTTATCAGAGTTCCGGTATTTAGCTCGACTTATACATTAACACCAAAAGACGATGGAGTCATCCATATTGAATATCTTCTAAAAGTAAGTCCAGGCGGAAAACTACCAGCTTGGATAATCAATCTAGGTGTCACTAAAGGACCAATTAAAACAATGGAATCTTTGATCGAATTAATCGACTCAGGGAAATATTCGAAGCATAATGTAGTCGGCGTTGAAAATTAATCTAGCTCAACTTGTAAGACACAGCTACAAATTCTCAACATATTTATAAGCACTACCAGTATTCAACAATACGACAGAGTCTGAGTGTTTGATAAAGTTTAATCGCTTCTTTTGCTTTAGATACTGCCATTGATAAACCTCTGGCTTTAAATGATCCTGTAGGATTTTGACCTTCGTCCTTTATCAATACTTGTTCAATTCCCAGTTTCTTAGTTAATCTGTCTGCATTTAATAAGGGAGTCATGCCTTCTCCGAGTGAGCAAATATATTGGGGTCTAATACAGGTAACATCTCTTCATATCGCCACATATCATGTCGTCTGCTAAGTAAACTGCTTTTGTCGATTTCTTCTCTAGAATATTCAGCGACTAGTGGTTGATGATTATCAAGGTTAAAAGTATGTAAGCTGTTCTTTGAAAATATTTTTCCTGTTTCATGGCAACGCAATTCTCTAAATAGGCTTTTCATGTGATCCTTTTGGTTAGCATAGAGGTAGATACTTTTATCCACAATAAGATATTCCTTATTATTGACTGTGCTGATACGTTTAGAATATTAATAACGTGATGTTAGAAATTTGACGATTTGGGTCATAAAAAAATCCCTTTCTAATTAATGATAGAAAGGGATCTTGAGATTTAAGGATTATATTTTACAGAGAGGCTTATTATATTTTCGCTAGGATCTCAGCGATTTGATTTTTTATGATTGTATTTTCTGCTTTTAACTCGTTTATGATGTCTTGTTGTTCTTTGACTGCTTGTAAGACAACGGGGGCTAACTTATCATATGCAACGACTTTGTATCCATCATCTTTAGTAATGACCAATTCTGGAAAAACAGTTTCTAATTCTTGCGCGATGACTCCAACTTGTCGATCGTTAGAAAATCCCATTTCAGAAAAATTATCTGTATCCCAATCATAATACACTCCTGAGATTTTATCCAGTTTTTCCAATACCGAAGGAATCGCAGTAATATTCTTCTTATATCTCACATCTGAACAACTTAATAATCCACAACTAGCCATAACAGTTCCGGTAAATTCAGCATCTGCACCAAACAAAGTACCAGGTGTTGCACCGATCAAACTCAAATCTCCATTTATTATCTTGACTTCTTCTCTTATGGTAGTTGGCTGATAAAAGCTAATTTCGTTATCATCAAAGTCTGCGACTTGGCTACCATTATCTCTTACTTTAAATATAGACGTCGACGCATTACTAGCGGGTTTGTTGACTGTAACATATCCTACTGCTGGAAAAGAAGTAGTCTGAGGACCGAAGTGAGCGGCAGCCTCAGGTCCCACTACATGTAAGCGAAAAGCATCATATGGATCAACACCTATTCCAACATGATTTGTAGAGCCATCTAAGGTGATAATATCATTAGCTGTGCCTGTATTCCGCCATCCTAAACGCATAGAAGCATTTACTCCAGTAGTATTACTCGGATCTGCATTAATATAAAATCGATTATCTGTAAATTGATTATTGGTAAATACTAGCTGCGCAGCGTCATTAGAATTTTCATGCAATTGGAGAGTTGCGTTCGCTGGATTAGAATTTTTTTCTGTGTAATCGATATATCTCCAATTAGTCGTAGCCGTTGTACTTGGTGTGCCAACAGTATTTCCTGTTACAACTAGTGCTTGGCCTGCATTTGCAGCATTTGCACTATTAGGCAATACGTATGATTTATTGATGACTAGATTTCCGTCTTTTCCAAAACCAAATTTCTGATCACCCGTATAGGCCATTACTAATGGTGAGGCTATTACACCAGGATTGTCAAGTGCGCCATTTTGAGGCCTTGCTAAAAAGCCCCACCGGTTATCTAAATCAGCATCGTTTTTAAACCACATCCGTGACCAGCCATCACCACCCGCTGTACCATCATCGCCGACTTCTAGCAACATGAGATGCGGATCTTCTGGAGTGGCAGAAGAATTATATTCAATTGTCATGTTTTGACCAGTTAGTATTGTGACAAAACATAAAAAGCTAAATACTAAATATAGATTTGAAGTTTTCTTTACATTCATAATAAGGTTATTTTATTTAAGGAAGTATTGTTTATAAGACTGCATATACATTTACATACAGAGAAATTGTTTGAACGACTAATCTTTATTAGTTGATTTTTCTTTTGAATTAGCTTGATCTATTTGTTCGCTTATTTCTTTTAGATCCTGATAAACCTTTTTTAATTTATCGTCAAATTCTGCTAGAAGTTGACTTTGGTTGTCTACCATGTCTTCTGCTTCTTTGATGACTTTCAGCAATTCGCGAATCATGATCCAAATATCAACTTTGAAATCAGTACAAATCCCACACATTTGTGTAGTTCTGTTTTACCAGCCTTATTTTAGAATTCCCTATTCGCCTGAGCTTGGCGGTTCTTGAGGAGCACCTTCAGAAATGTAATAGTTTGTGTGTCAATGTTTGTTGGAGCCTAGATACGCGCGTTATTGAAGTCGTCCTCGCCTTCAACTTATGAAAAGGAATTATTTGAGTTTTGAAGCCAATTCTGAGCGTCCTTTGAGATCAAATTTGTTGTAAATGTTTTTGACGTGATACTTGACAGTATTCATTGAAATAAAATTATCAGCCGAGATTTGCTTGTAGGATTTTCCGTCTATTAAATTAGTTATAATTAAATACTCGTGATCGGTGACAGCTACTTTAAAAATATGTTCAACATCTTCTTTTGTGATTGATTTATGCTTGCTAAAAGTTTTGTAATTAGCGATAGCCATTTTAATAGAAGTCAACAGCGTTCGATCTTGAAACGGTTTCACAAGATATCCGTATGGCGAATGTTGCTGTGCTTGTAGTAAAGTGTTTTCATCATCATATGAGCTCAGAAAAATGTATGGAATATGATATTGTTGGTGAATCACCTCAGCCACATCGAGCCCTGTCATAGAACCAGCCAGATGAATATCAAGTAAGACAAAATTCGGTTTTCTTGTAGACAACATATCAAGAGCTTCGAGTCCTGTATGAGCGACACCAATCACCTTAAAAGATTCAGCTAATAAAAGATCCTGAATATCTTCTGCAATAATTGGCTCATCCTCTACGATCAATACATTTGTTTCAGAAGACATGGTTAAGCTTTAATGATATAGTCTTTAATAGCTACAGTTATCCTTGTGCCCTTTTCGCTGACTATATGTACATCAGCATTTAATTTTTGTTTAAATGCTCGTATTAATTTATGTCCGAAGCTATCAGTTTTTACTTTCAAATCTTCTTCGACTAGGCCGACTCCATTATCAGAAACGACTAAGTTCAAAATCTTCTCTTTTAAATTTAAAGCGACTTTAATCTCACCTGTTTGGTCATCTGGAAATGCATACTTTAATGAATTCGTGATGAGTTCATTTACAATTAATCCAATTGGAATGACAGAATCTACATCTAATTTAATATCATCAATATCTGTGACTAGACTGATTCGGCCTTGTGAGATATCATAAGTATTAAATAAATCATGACACAATTTATTCAAATAGGCTTGTACCTGTATTCCAGATAAATTATCTTGTTTATATAAATCTTGATGAATGAGTGACATAGAATGAACACGAGAACGGCTTTCTTTAATTGCATCCTTAGCAAGCTGATCCTTTATTCCTCTTGACTGAATACCCAATAGAGATGAGATGACTTGTAAATTATTTTTGACTCGATGATGAATTTCTTTCAAGAGCAATTCCTTTTCATCTAGAGACTTTGATATCACCGAATTTTGTGAGTTTATTTTTTTATTCTGCCCAAACAATCGAAATAAAAAAAAGGATAAGGAAGCTAATCCAATACCAGTACCGCCAAGTAGGATTCGTTGTTGTTTTATTTGAGTTTCATTTAATTTATCTTCTAATTCTAATTGAGTTATTTCAGCTTCTTTTCTTTCAGTTTCAAATTCAGTATTTAATCTGTCCATTTGCTTTGTCTTTTCCAGATTATAAATTGAATCTCTTAAATCTTTACTTTCATTTAAATAAAGATAAGCCTGTCTATAATTTTTACGCTGCCATTCAATATCGGAGTAAGTCTTTTTTATGATATACAAAATTTCACGATTCCCTTCTGCAAACTGCTCTGCCTTTTTTAGATAACTTTCTGCTTTTTCGAATTTTCCAATTTCTTGATAATTTGCGCCTAGTCCGACATAGGAATTACTTAACTCTAAATTATCGGAAGATTTTTCTCTGATTTTTAATGCTTTCTCTCCATACTTTATAGCTTCTTGTATCTTATCCTGTGTATGATACATCGATGACATATTTCCATAGATATAGGCAAACATCCCTTCATTTATTTTGTCATCAGACTGTGCTACTATGAGTGCTTCCTGAAATAATGCTAATGCTTCATCATATCTCTTTTGTTGTTTTTCAATAATTGCCAAATTCAACAAGCAAGAAGAAACTCCATCAGTTTTTTCTATTTTCTTAAATATGTCGAGTGCCTGTGTATAATACTCCTTAGCTTTGTCGAGATTTCCCACTTTTCTATTGACGACCCCCAGTGCATTCAGACTTACACCTAGTGCTGTTGTGTCATTCCTCGCTTCTGCTATTTTAAAACTTTCAATAAAACTTTCATTCGCATCCTCTAGTTCTCCCAAATTAATTTCTGCACTACCTATACTAAAATATGTTTGCCCGATCATATATTCATTTGATAAATCCTCAAAATCTATCAAAGCTTCACGGAGTAGTTTTATGGCAGCATGGTCATCCTTCTTCATTTTTAATAAATTCCCCATTGTATATTTTATAGAAGCCTGGGATTCTGGATGTTTAGTAAATTGGCGGTACATTTTTGCAGAGTCAATATACGCTTCACACATAACTGGATCACGTCTGTATATCTTTTTTGCTAATTCCAAATAGGATCGACCCACTAAAGAATCATTATCTGAATTGCGAATATTGTGAAGATGTATAGAATCAGGCAATATCTTCTGGGCTGTAATGCCTACACAAAAACAGATCATTACACATGTCATGTAAAATCTCATGGAAGTAGTTTTATACACATTGGATCACCCTCCGATTGGGAGTCTCCTAATTGTAATCAAGGCTAATAAGAAGTATTCATTTAAATATAGATAGATATACTTAAAAGACCAAGCTTTATTCTTTCCTCTCTTGCCAATTATCCTGTATTTTAATCAGTTCATCATTTATCCAGTCCTTAGTTTTTTGCATTAATTCTTGTGGATCAGATGATCTCAATGCAGGTCCGACACTAATTTTGATGTCTGTTGTCCACTTAGAATATTGCATTAAAAAATGAGACACCATTGTTCTGTCGATCCATAAATCTCTTTGCTTAGCATAATCTAATGCGACAGGAACAATTGGAATATTATTAAGAGCTGCTAATTTAAAAGCACCAAACTTAAATGGCTTTGTCAATTTTTGGTCTCCAGTTGTGCCTTCAGGATAAATTAGGACGTTATAGCCATTCTTAACTGTATCCAGTAATGTCTCTAATGTGGCCTTTCTACTTTGATTACTCTCTCTTTTGACATAAATAATTCCAGTCAATTTAGCCGCTTGATTCATAATCGGAATTTTTGAGACTTCTGCTTTAGCAATAATGAAGGCATCAAAAGCATTCGCTTGTACTAGTGGATCAGAAAAGCTTCTGTGATTACTCATATAAATCGCAGGTTCATTTAATGATGTTCCTTTGATAAGCACCTTATTTCCCATTATCGGATTACCTATTTTCATCCATGCTCTCCTCAGTTTAAATGCCTGCTCCGGTGTATGCTTTATAAATATGCGCTTGATGCTATATACAATCATATATATCACCATTGAAAGAGCCATGAGGATCACTCTAATAATAGCAAGTAGTCTTCCCATATTAAATGTTCATTAGTTCTTTTGCGTTTAACAATGCTGACTTACTTGGAGGATTCCCACTTAGCATTTTTGCTATTTCTACAATTCTCGCTTCTTGGTCTAATTCCTGAATGTATGTGTGCGTCTCTTTTGCTCTTGTCTCCTTATATACAAATAAATGTCTATGACCTCTAGCAGCCACTTGAGGTGAATGCGTGATGACTATCACCTGATGTACTGATCCTAGCTTTGCCAAAATATGCCCCATTCTCTGTGCGACTTCTCCTGAAATTCCTGTATCTATTTCATCAAATACTAACGAAGGTAAATTCGTTTTATCTGCCACTAAAGCTTTCAAACTCAAATTAAGCCTTGACAATTCTCCTCCAGATGCGACCTTCTTTAAGGCGATTGGTGTGCTTCCTTTATTAGCAGAAAATAAAAATTGCACTTCGTCTAATCCATGTTTGGATAGTTGGTCTCTTCGCTTAATCTGAATGGATAACACGGCATCTTCCATCGCTAATTCAGCCAACATCTTTTTCACATTTTTCTCGATCTTCTTAGTTGATTGCGTTCGTTTGTTAGATAACTTTTCAGCAGTTTGAACCGCCTCAGCTTTTAGACTTTCTAGTCGCTTCTGAAGTTTGGCGATATATTCTTCAGAATTTGAATAGTTAGAATAGGTCTCCGTCAGCGTTTTTGAAATAGTTATCAATTCTTCAATGCTCTGAACTCCATGTTTACTCTGGAGCCGATAAATCATATCAATTCTTTGTTTGACTTGGTCAAAGCGATTTGGACTGATTTCCGTTTGTTCAGCTACACCTATTAACTCTTGTGATAAATCTGATAATTCAAGTGATATCGTGTTTAATCTCTCAAGTAAGGGATCGACTTTTTCATTGTACTTACTGAGTCGACCTAATTGCTTTGTGAAATCAGAAAAATCTGAGAGGATTGTCTGCTCTCCTAATTCAATTCTATTCGTAACTTCACCAATGACGGACTGAATTTCTTCAGCATGTTCTAAAGATGATAATTCTTGCTCAAGACTCAGTTGTTCTCCTGCTACTAATTTTATTGCTTCGAATTCTTCCAATTGAAATTTAATGAAATCGATCTCCTTTTTGCCTTCATTAATTTTCTGGATAGCAGTTGTATAATCAGATTCGGCGTCAAAGTATTCAGTATACTGCAGATTATATTTCTGAATTAATGCTTCGTTGCCTGCGACTGTATCTAATAATTTGACTTGCGTATCAGAATCATGAATCTCTAAGGTATCAAACTGTTGGTGTAGGTCTATCAACTGCGAACTAATCTGAGTTAAAATGGAGAGATTAACTGGTGTATCGTTAACAAAAGCTCTTGATTTTCCATTCGCATTTATCTCTCTTCTGACGATCATTTCATCATCATACTCAAGCTCATATTTAGTGAATAATGGTTTCAACTTATATTGGGACACATCAAACATTCCCTCTACAAAGCACTTCTTATCTTTATTATAAAGGACTTTTAAATCTGCTCGTTTTCCTAAAATGAGTTGTAACGCACCGATTAAAATTGATTTACCTGCACCAGTTTCTCCAGTGATGATATTTAATCCTGAGACAAAATTCAATTCCGCCGATTCGATGATGGCGTAGTTCTTAATGTGCAATGACAAAAGCATAGGCCAAAGTTAGGATATAGTTTGTGCAGAACAACAAATCAGAAGATCAATATTAGACTTTCATGCGATCTATTTGCACGTTAGCTTTAATTTAGGACCTGCTTGAGCATTTCTAGCATTCCTGACTCTGTTATTTCCGATGCAGCTAGAGAGTCTAGTTCATATTTGTATAGTAGATAATCTGATGTGGTGGTGCCTAAAGTAATGATGCTTCCCGTAAATTTTGGGCAAGCTTCTACAAAGGCGGCTGCATTCATTGGACTTGTCAACATAGCAAAATTATAATCATCATCTAGTAGAACATCCTCTCTAAGATTATTTTCATATGCGATGATATCAGTGCAAATAATATCTGCTTCAATCTCTTTTTGGACTGTCATCTTAGAATGTTTTGCCCTGACAAAAACAACAGTTTCATTTTGATCAATTGCTTTTTTAAAATCTCTTGGAACGTCTTTTGGTTTTCCATTTCCGACAAAATTAACATGTAAATCACTTAACTCATTCCACCGTTTTGCTGTGGAAGGTCCATAACAAGCTATATTATAAGCTGCTAATGTCTGATGATCCGAAATCTGCTCTAAAAAAAACTTGACACCAGATTTGCTGTAAAAAAATAACCAATCTCCTTGAGGTAAAATTGAGAATCTAAGCTTCGTAAATAATAAAAGAGATTCGCATCGAACAGAGATATCATGTTGCTTACAAAATGATATTATTGGAGAATCTGATTCTAATGGCCTTGAGACAAAAAGGCTAGACATAATTAGTTTTAATTTTTGACTATATACATAAACTTAGTCAGAGTCAAAAAATTATTATTCAGGTCACTTTATTTACAGTGATTCGCTCCAATAATAAGTTTCATCAGAGATTAAGCACTACTTCAATTCAATTAGACATTGTTCAAATAAAAAATGGTTCTTACGTGCATCTCTACATATAACAACCATTTTTAGCTTAGTATAAGCCTTTAAAACTTAGCTAATCAACATTATTTTTTAAATCTAAAATCCGAAAACTTCAGATCTTTGTTTTACTGATACGACACCGAGGATCATAAATATTAATCCAAGTGACATTAAGCCCCATTCACCCATTGTTGGGATCGCGGCTGTCGTAGGAGGCACAACAATAATACCATTTAAATCTAAATCAAATGTGCCATCACTTGCACCAAATGCCATTCCACATGGCTCAGAAGTTTGGCTGCCGTCAGCTACTGTAGCAAAATAATTTCCACCTACAGTAGGACAAGTACCTAAGGGAGACACTAAAGCAAAGAACGTAGTTCTATTATCACAATCTGAATCTGCGCTTGGATCCCAAACTAGAGATGCGGTATAACCAGCTCCTATATTTGTGGCAAACCATGATTCAATTTCGCCATCCCATATTGTAAAATTTGCAGCTGCACCTGATCCCCAAGCATCACCATCAGTGATATCTATAAAATCATTAAAGGTAAAGTATTCAGATCCTGAAGCTGGTGGAAATGGCCCAGTATTAGGGTCTACTACTCCATTATAAAGTCCATCTAAATTAAAATCAAAATAGACTCCATCGTTGTTACTTAATGATGCATTTTGCTCACCAACAGATGAGTGCCAATTAGTCATTACAAAATAGCAATCAGTTCCATTGGTTACAAAATAACCTGCAGTACTGTGCGCAGATACATTAAATCCTATTAATAGGCTAAGTGATAAACTGAGGAAGTGTCTTTGTGTGTTCATGTTGTTGGTTTGTTATTCTATACAATATCTATAAAAATATCATAAAATAGCGTTATTAAGTAGACAATCACGAAATATTTGGAAAAAATAGCGAATTTTTGGTATTCTACATATTGCAATTTCCAACACTATGCGCAGCCTATTCAATTAAGAGTTTCATCCTCTCATAGAGTAATTTGGTGATTCTTTTGTGATTGTAATGTTATGAGGATGGCTTTCATTGATGCCAGAATTTGTAATCTTGACCATTTGTGCGTCCTTCATACTTGGAATGTCTTTGGCCCCACAATAGCCCATACTCGCCCTTAATCCTCCTATGTACTGTATCATGACTTCTGAGACTTTTCCTTTGAATGGCACTCTGCCTTCTATTCCTTCGGGGACTAGTTTTTTAATATCATCCTCCACATCTTGAAAATATCTATCCTTCGATCCTTTCTCCATTGCGCCAAGCGAGCCCATACCTCTATATACTTTAAATTTCCGTCCTTGAAAAATAATCGTTTCGCCTGGAGCTTCCTCAGTTCCTGCGAATAATGATCCTGCCATCACTGTACTCGCACCTGCGGCAATTGCCTTAGCTATTTCACCTGTATACTTGATCCCACCATCTCCGATCACGGGAACACCAGTATCTTTAATCGCTTGACTTGCTCTATAGATAGCAGATAACTGAGGCACGCCTACTCCTGCGACGATCCGAGTGGTACAAATACTACCAGGTCCTACACCTACTTTTACACCATCAACACCAGCATCTACTAAAGCCTGTGCACCTTCGCCAGTCGCCACATTTCCTCCTATGATCTGGAGGGCTGGAAAGGCTGATCTGATTTTGGCGACCGTATCCAATACACCTTTTGAATGTCCATGCGCTGTATCCACACAGATCACGTCAACATAAACATTTACTAATGCCTGGATGCGATCCATGGTATCGTGCGTCACACCAACTGCTGCCCCCACTCTTAAACGACCATGGCTGTCTTTACTCGCATGTGGATAATTTTCCACTTTTAGGATATCCTTATAGGTGATCAATCCCACTAATGTATTTTCGTTGTTAACGACTGGTAATTTTTCAATTTTATGAGCTTGTAATATTTCTTGAGCTTGCTTTAGGTCTGTCCCTTCTGGGGCCGTAACCATTTGCTCATGAGTCATGATCTCAGTGACTGGTTTTTTAGTATTGTTCTCAAATCTAAGATCCCGATTTGTCAGAATTCCAATGAGTTTGTGGTTATTGTCTACGATTGGGATTCCTCCGATCTTGTATTTTCTCATCAGATCTAAGGCGTCTTGTACCTTCGCATCAGCGTTCAATGTGACAGGATCGATGATCATTCCACTTTCAGATCGCTTTACATTTCTAACTTGCTCGGCTTGAGCTTCGATTGACATGTTTTTATGGACTACACCAATTCCACCTTCTCTAGCCATAGCAATTGCGAGTTCGTACTCTGTCACACTATCCATTGCTGCTGAGATAATTGGTGCATTGATTTTAATATCTCTGGTCAGATAAGTAGAAATATTGACATCACGTGGAAGAACATCAGAATATGAAGGAACTAAAAGGACATCTTCGAAAGTAAATGCTTCATTTGGGGAAGCTAAGAAGTTATTTTGTAGTATTTCCATGCGCAAAGATATGAAGCTCTTCTAAGAAATTGAAGTATTGGGTCATAGACCTTAGTTTTTTTATTTTTGCATTGCTTATGGAAATATATTCTGATGAATACTTTATGCAAAAAGCGCTGGATCAAGCCGCTATTGCTATCGAGTCTGGAGAAGTGCCTGTCGGTGCTGTCATTGTCTGCAACAAGCAAATCATTGCTAAGTCATATAACCAAACTCAAATGTTGAATGATGTGACAGCTCATGCTGAAATGTTAGCCGTGACCTCAGCGACGAATTTTCTTGGATCGAAATACCTTCATGATTGTGAGCTCTTTGTGACTTTAGAACCATGTCCTATGTGCGCAGGGGCATTACAGTGGGCACAACTAGGTCGACTGGTCTATGGTGCGGCTGATGATAAAAAAGGGTTTATGAGATATGGGAAAGAGCTGTTGCATCCACGGACAACTATCGCATATGGTCTTAAACATCTAGAATGCTCTCATATCCTCAAGAATTTTTTTAGAAATAAGAGAAAATAGCGTCTTAACATTGGCCTATTTATAAATGTTAAATGTTAAAAAACCAGTTAAACTCACTGTAATTCGTAGAGTCTTAGATTCAATCCCTCTACTTTGAATTAAAATCTAAAGACCATGAAAATATTTAATTTTCTTTTTATCCTTGCTATGATGGCCATGATTATGTTTAGTTCTTGTTCTAAAAAACTAAGTTATTTCACAGACAATTTATATGAAGAATATAGCTGGTCTGAAGAAGACTTAAAGCAAATTCAGTTTTATCTGTCAAGTGATATTGTCCTATTTAGAGAAGCCTCATCCGATGATGTGCGGATCAGTGAAGGCAAAATTAAAATTCGTGATGGCCGTCAAGTCGAAGAAATAGTATTTAAAAAAGGAACTCCTGGATTAATGATTTTTTCGCCAAAAGAAGATCGCTTTGCGGTAAGCTTTGAAGAGAATGATAAATACCTCATGTTTGGACCAAATGAGAAAGCTGGCGGTCGTTTTGTCTTGTTGGCGAAAGACTGGAAAAAAAGAACGGGAAAGGTTACCTATGGTGGTGAGACTTTCTTCACATCCAGTACAAGTGCATTTTCTTCTTTACTTGTAGATCTTGATAATGTTGGGCAGACAAAGTATCAGGTCAATAAGGTGAAGGGTCGTACGATTGATTAAATAGATAAATTTTACGCATGAGGCACAACAGGTTTTACAAAATTAAGAACTCGCTGGAATCACGTCTCTTTCCGATAGTTTTGACCCAACAGTTATTGTACCATATAGTCGGGGCACTGCCAACAAACAGGCCATCGCTCTTTGAATTAATGGTAAGTCTGCAGATAATTCCCAGAAGGTCTGTTTCTAATTTTGTCTATATCACCAACAAGATCATCGCCTAGGCGTTTTCTTCCATTTTGTATTTTCGAAGCTTCCTCTCTGGTCTTGCCTCATGGATACACAAACTCTCGATTCAGGAGGATAATGCTGAGGCAAAGGACTCCGCTACTCTTGCAGCATCGTCAATGACACAGCCAGAAAGTTCAGGATCACCAATACTATTTATCGAATAACAATCTAGAGTAAAGGTTTTCTATGCATGAGTCGCCACTCCGCCCAGCATGGGCACAAATCTATAATGACCGTGTTCTTTAATTTCAATTTTGCCCTCATTTTTAAGGAGTCTGATCATCTGTTGATTCTCTCCATTTCCTACAGGTATCACCATTATTCCACCTTCTTTTAGCTGATGGACTAAAGTCTTTGGAATGAGGTTACAAGCTGCCGTCACAAGTATTTTATCAAAAGGAGCAAACCTTTCTGCACCATCATATCCATCACCAAGTAAAGTTCTGATTTGATTAAATCCTATTTTAGGTAATAACTTGGCTGTCTTCATAAATAATTCCTCGTGTCTTTCGACAGTATAGACTTTAGCACCCAATGATGCTAAAACACATGCTTGGTAACCAGAACCTGTCCCAACTTCAAGAATTTTGTCTCCCTTTTTAATGTTGAGTAATTCTGTTTGACTTGCTAAAGTGTATGGTTGGGAAATTGTTTGCCCAGCAGCAATTGGGAAAGCTGTGTCCTTATAAGCCCATTCTGCAAAGGCCTCATCCAAAAAGCAATGTCGTGGAATTTGTGAGATTGCTTTTAAAACCTTTTCATCCTTTATTCCCTTTTTTCTAAGTGCCGAAACCAATTGTTGTCTAAGACCTTTGTATCTGTAGTTATCATTATGCCCAATCATGGTGTAATATTACAAAAATATTACATATGTAATGCACTATTTTTGAACATTTTACTACATATAAGAGCATATTTTCATTTTTATTTTATTTAACGGATTTATTTTATAATCTTAGCTAATGGATCAAATTTTCCATTATTAAATGAGTGTAATTAAATTTGGAACAGATGGTTGGAGAGCAATTATTGCTAAGGACTATACTGTTGATAATGTAAAACGTGTTAGTGAGGCAACAGCACAATGGATGCTTAAGAACAGCATGAAGCAAGTCGTTATTGGATACGATTGCAGATTTGGAGGCGAATTGTTTAGTCACACAGCAGCTTCTGTATTTGGAAATTTTGGCATTAAAGTATTAATGTCCAAAGGCTTCGTCTCTACTCCAATGGTCAGTTTAGCTGTCGTAAAGACGAATTCCGACTTAGGTGTTGTTATCACTGCAAGCCATAATCCACCAAGCTATAATGGCTTTAAATTAAAATCAAAATTTGGTGGCCCGACAATCCCAAAAGATATTGAAGAAGTGGAAGCAATTATTCCTGATAATCCATTGGGATCAATGCCGTCTGTTTCGGAGTTAGAAGAAAATCAGCTCGTCTCTTATATTGACATGGAGGATATGTATATCAAGCATGTCGAAGAGAACTTTGATTTAGATGCTATCAGAAATTCTGGAATCAAAATGGCATACGATGCGATGTATGGTGCTGGACAAAATGTAATCAAGAAGCTTTTTCCTGATTCTGAAATGCTCCACTGCGAACATAATCCTTCATTCTACGGACAAGCTCCAGAGCCAATACATAGAAATCTACAATTGTTATCCCAAACAATTAAGGATAGAGCTGACATAAACCTAGGCCTAGCTAATGATGGAGATGCTGATAGAATTGGTATGTATGATGGCAATGGAAACTTTGTCGACTCACATCATATCCTATTGTTGTTACTCTATTATTTAAAAGAGTTTAAAGATTATACTGGAAAAGTAATTATTACATTTTCTGTCACTGACAAGATGAAAAAGCTAGCTGAAACGTATGGCTTCGACGTACAAGTGACTAAAATTGGTTTTAAATATATCGCCGAAATCATGATCCACGAAGATGTGATTGTCGGTGGTGAAGAATCTGGAGGCCTCGCTGTAAAAGGCCATATCCCAGAGCGAGATGGAATCTGGATTGGCTTATTGATTATGGAATTTATGGCCAAGTCTGGTAAATCAATGACTGATTTGATTCAAGACATTTACGACAAAGTCGGATCTTTCCACTGTGACAGAGATGATCTACATATTACAGACGACCTGAAAAAAGAAATTATTGATGCTTGCGCGAATGATAAAATTACAGCATTTGGCGATCAAGAGGTTATCCGCGTTGAAAAGGTAGATGGGTACAAATTCTATCTTAACGAAGATGAATGGATCATGGTCAGACCCTCAGGTACAGAACCTGTCTTAAGAGTCTATGCTCAAGCACCAACTAAAGAAAGGGTTAGAGAAATATTAGATGTTGGACATAAAACATTTAAGCCATAAAGGATGATATTATATGTCAATCTAAAAAATGATGGATAAGCGTGTTGTTACTCTCCTAATAGTCATTTTTACTATTGGCTTCATATCATGTTTTAGTTCTGAAAAAGAAGATCTTCAAAAAAAACCAAACATCTTATTTTTCCTTGTAGATGATCAACGCAATGATATCCTTTCATGTGCAGGACATCAAATTGTAAAAACACCAACAGTAGATAAACTTGCTAGTGATGGTGTTAGATTCACTCAAGCGTTTGTGACAACATCTATTTGTGCTGCTAGTCGTGCTTCAATACTTACTGGATTATATGAAACAAAACATGGTTACACTTTTGATAAGGATCCTATCAAAGCAAATATTATCATAAATTCATATCCCTATCTGCTTAAGAAAGCAGGCTATTCTACTGGATTTATTGGAAAGTTTGGCGTAAAAATAGAAGCAAAGGATAGTTTAATTAATGACATGTTTTCTGTCTACAAACCGTCTTCTAAGAACACTCCACATTTTGTAATGATTGGAGATAGTATCAAGAGACACTCAGCTGAAATCAAAGGAGATCAAGCAATAGAATTTATTAAAAATCAATCAACTACTAAACCCTTTTGCTTATCAATAAACTTTAACGCTGTGCATGCCGTAGATAATAATACTATACCAGGGAACGACGGACACTATCCTTATCCAAAAGCAGTAGCCCATTTATATGAAAATATAGAAATGCCAACACCGAACTTGTCTGACCCCAAAATATTTGAAAACCATCCTGACTTTCTCAAGAATTCAATGCACAGAGATCGATTTAAATGGCGCTGGGATACTCCTCAAAAATACCAGACAAATATGAGGGCCTATCTTCGCATGATCAGTGGATATGACAACGTGATGAAAAGAGTCATTGCCGTTCTTAAAGAAAATGGTTTAGATAAAAATACGATCATAGTATTTGCTGCTGATAATGGATACTATATGGGGAATAGAGGATTTGCAGGAAAATGGTCTCATTACGATGAATCACTCAGGATACCACTGATTATCTATGACCCTAGATCTTCGCCAATATCCCAAAACAATGATTCGGATAAAATGGTCCTTAATATTGATATTCCTGCGACTATTCTTGATTATGCTGGCATTTCTCTCCCTCCGCAATACCAAGGAAAGAGCCTACTACCAATTATGGACAATGAACGTGTAGACGAATGGCGTAACAATTTCTTTTGCGAACACCGATTCGAAAACGATAAAATTCCAAAGTATAAAGGCATTCGCGGAGAAAGATATGTTTATGCGAACTACTATGAGCAAGAACCTACATTTGAATACTTACATGACTTAGAAAAGGATCCAGATCAATTAGTAAATTTTGCTACAGACCCAGAGTATAAAAAATTACTATTCAGTATGAGAAGTCAAACGGAAAAAATGGAGATTTCATTAAAATAATTTTCTATTAAATGATTAAAGCGCCAAATGACTAAATGAAGTTCAACAAGTCTTTCATACTATCCCAAATAAAGTCTGGTTTCATATCACTTAAATTCTCTTTCTTTTGAGTACCAGATAAAACCATAGCAGTTAATACTTCTGCATTTTTTCCTTCCAATACATCTACTACAGTATCACCTATCTTCAAGATTCTATTTTTGTCATTATAATTCAATTTATCCATTGCATCAAAAATCATTACTGGATCTGGACGTCCTGCAGGCAATTCATCAGAGCTATTGATATAACTGAAATCATCAGGATTCCATGACAAATGTTCCATTAGCTGCATCATGAAATGCAATGGCAAACCACTTCCAATTCCAATCTTTATCTCTTTAGTTTTTAACTTTTGAAATACAGTAGTTGCATGGAGCATCTCTTCAAAGTAAATGATCCTGCTTTGTAGTTCATTCATAAAATCATGATAAATGAAATTTTGTACCTTAGATTTCAGATTCATTTCTTTTACAATAGTTTCGATTGCTATCTGTTTTGATTTTCCTCGCTGTCGATTTATTTCATCATAGCTAACATCAATCTCATGTCTATTAAATGCATTTTTGAAACTTTCTAATATAACAGATTCTCCAGTTTTAGCATCTTGCACTGTTGTGCCAATCATATCAAATATAACAAAGTCTAAAGCTATTTTATTAGTCATCATGTGTGCGTTAAAAATTAAAAAAAATGTCCAACAATTGGCTAAAAACATATTGGTATAGATACACTTCCAAGGTACTTCTTAGTTTAGGATGTTATAAAATAAAGACTTTTACTTTATAGTTTTTACGATCGATAGAATAGCAACTTGCATTCTATATTAAAGTTGACCATCTAAATCTGATACCGAAATAACTTGCTGAACTACTGGATCATTATATCTACTTGGCACAAAATATCGAGCATAACCTGGCAATGATTTTTTGTCGATATGCTTTGCGCAAAGTTCTCCAGCAGCACATGCAGTCATCGTACCAAAACCTGCTAATGCACCGACAACAAAAACATTATCTAATTCAGTAGGACCAATTAAAGG
>Ga0209828_1001866_pt1 | contig 18304 bp, 8 predicted proteins | sample MaitaG_FD_187429 | JGI IMG/M metagenome (GOLD analysis project Ga0209828, IMG submission 187429) | Marine algal microbial communities from Maine, USA - Maine_Asex2 metaG (SPAdes) (version 2) | ecosystem: Host-associated > Algae > Red algae > Unclassified | place: Maine, USA | collected 2015-01-05 | reverse complement strand
CTAGACAGCAAAATTTGGAAGGAGATATATTCAATTACTGGCGCTGGAAATTCTGATTCTCAAATTCTAGATAATTATGTAGATGAAAAAGCTATACATGGAAAAAAATCTACAGACTTATACAAGTTGATTATAATGGAGAGAAAAACATAAGCGATAAACTAATAGCAAGTCTAAAAGGAAAACGGCAATACTCTGTACACCCAAATCCTATAAAAGATATTGTTACAATTGCAACCGCATCAGGCACTATTTCAATTTACAATCAACTAGGAGGTGTTGTTTACCAAAGTTCTTTAAGTAATGAAATCCAAAATGTTGACATTGATGTATCTATGCTACCATCTGGAATTTACATCCTAAAAAACAACACAGAAGTGCAAGAGTTGATAAAGCAATAGCTTTAATCGCAATTGAGGATTTTTAAAAGATTGCCGTTGGACCATATGTCTCATGGCAAGAATGGCTTGTGTATAACAAAGTAAATGAACTAATTGGATATGGCATTCTACAAGGTGTAATCATTCGAGCTGAACACCCTAAATACCATGACCTCTGGCCACCCGTACACCCATTAATGCCCATCTTTCAAATCCAACTCCATCTGCTCCTCTCCTATTAACTTCGTAGCAAGTTTGCCGACTGTTAATCCTTGAACTATAATGGAAAAAATAACAACTGCATATGTGACTGTGATAATGAGTTCTCTATTCATTTCTGGGGGAAGACTCAGGGCGAGGGCAATAGAAATTCCACCCCGCAAACCTCCCCATGTCATTATCGTTGCGGTATTGGGAACAAAGTCTAATTTATCTCTAAAGAATCGTACCGGTAATATGAGTGATAGATATCTACAAACAAGAACGAGTACAATACATATAATTCCTGCAACCACAAACTGGCTTTGAAAATCTAAAATAATAAGCTCCAAACCTATAAGCACAAACAGGATTGCATTTAACAAGATATCCATCAGTTCCCAGAATTTATCTACGTATTGCTCTGTCGTTTCTGACATAGCGGTTCCTCGGACTGTGTCATTACCTACTATGAGCCCTGCGACAACCATTGCTAGTGGAGCAGATAATCCAAAATAATGCGCTAAAGCATACCCTCCCGTTACACATGCAAGGGTAATTAAGACTTCTATATCATAATCATCAATACTCTTCAGCAAACGAAATGTTATCCAACCAATTACAGCACCAAATATGATTCCTCCAATTACCTCTTGTCCAAACAACATTGCAATATCTCCTAATCCTGTTCCTCCATCCCCATGATCTGTACCATGTCCAGTACCACCTGTAGCAATACCCATTATAGTCAAGAAGACAACTACTCCTACTCCATCATTAAACAGTGATTCTCCAACAATTTTTGTTTCTAATTTTTTAGGTACACCAGCACTTTTTAAAATTCCCAACACTGCAATAGGATCTGTGGGTGAAATAAGCGCTCCAAACAAAAGACAGTGAATAAACGCAATATCTAATCCTAACATTCCAAAGAGATAGAAACTCGCTCCAGCGACTAAAAACGTTGACGTAATTACACCGAGCGTAGAAAAGACAATCACAGGCCATCTCTGAACTTTTAGCTGATCAAAGTTTGTGTGCATCGCTCCTGCAAACAATAAGTAACCTAGCATTACATCTAAGACGACATGCTCGAAATCTATGGATCCAATTATGCGTTCTGCAAAATCATTTAATCCTGGATTTATTAAGCTAGAAATAAAAAGTACAATTGAAAACAGGATTGCCACTACCATCAGACCAATTGTTGTGGGTAGTTTAAGCCAACGAATATTAATATACCCAAACAAAGCTGAGAGGGTAATTATGATAGCGGATATGTTAAATAGATCAAGCTTTAGGAGGGGGAATAAGGCGATGACATCCATTATAGTAATTCGTTTACGTGAATCTAGTAAAATGAAATTACAATTGGCTAAGGAATAATGAATGATGAAGAATGAAGAGAGTTTATTGAGCTTGTCTGAATATCTTACTAGACAGGTGACCTCTAACCTCAGTGTTTCGTGTCAGAAATTAAATACCTAAGTCCCGTAAGGACTAAACACTAATTAAAATCTTTTAGCTAAACCTAGGTGTACTGACTGTATCCTAAGATTAACAGGTAGAAATGTTTCATCTGATTGGACATTACGCATCAATAAGGAGCCGCCTGCAATTATTTCTAGATCACTGATTAGTTTTACTCTTAAAGATGTAAATGCACCATAAGAAAAGAAAGCTTGTTTTTTTGCAGAAAAAACATCTCCTGACTTAATTAAGTAGCCATTTGTGTCAACGAGACTCCCTGAATAATTTGAATACAGATTTAATCTGGCTAAAGCACCTAGTTCTAATTGGAACATACTACTTCCTAAAATGTAGCTTACTCTTGGCGATACATCCAAGGAATAGAATGAATTTCTGTTATACACATTTTGATCTGTAAGCACAATTTTGTATTGCTCTTCTCCTACATATTCTCCATTTACCAAAAATGCTTGTTCATTAAAGAATAGTTCATTTTTAGACAACATATTTTCAATTCGAAAATCTTCTTCTATTTTTTGCGTGTGTATTCCAAATCCAAAATTCCATTGACCATAGCGATAACATGGGATAGCAGAAAAATCAAAAGCATGAGTATAGTTTAAGACACTATCTAAAAGATTTCCATAAATATTTAATGTGTCGCTTTCAGTAATTGAGGTATTTATAAAACCAGTTGAAACATTAAACTCTAATAGCCAAGCTTTAGTTTTACTTACAATGTCAGGCTTTATTTCTTCAGCAATAAACCTTGGCCTTGCATTCTCACGATCATAATTAAGCGGAAAATGCTTAAAAGGAATAAGTGGACTAATCCATTTCTGCTTTGCTAGATCTTCTAGGAAAATTTTATTTTTTAATTGAGGACTATTTGGCTCAGCTGCAGATATATTACTGGTGCTAGGATTAGCAGTTATACTATTGTTAATTGAATTAGCAATTACATTATTGGTGGATAAATTAGTAGCTATACTTTTTTCGAAACCAGGATGAGTGTCATTATTTGCAGTCCTTATGGAACTGGAATGTTTTGAGATGGTTTTTTCCAATTCTGAATTAATGATAATACCTTGTGCTGCAACACTTGTAAATTGCTCTTTGTTTTCTTTTGTAGAATTTGACTCAGATAGTTTCTGTAAGTCTTCTAATTTTTTATTAGTAGTTTCTAAAAGTGCATTATTTTTGGGAATCGAGACAGTTGATTCCTTGGTATTAAGTTTAGTCGAATTATCAGAATTATAAGTGGCTGCTATTTTACTCTCTGGCGTGCAAATATTAAACGAAACAATTACAATTAGAACTAATAAAAGACCACCAAGAAATCTTTTATAAAAAAGTGATCGCTTTGTCTGACCACTTTTATCTAATCTAAATTCTAATTGACTCCAAAGTTCACCATTTTCGACAGGTGAGGTCAAATTATCTAAATATTCATTATACTCTTTTTTAAACTTTTTGTTCATTGCTTTCAAAATTAAATTTTGACAATTGTGACATAAGCATCGTTCTGCTTCTCTTATAATAGGACCTACTTGTACCTTCTGTAATGTTTAACAATTCAGCTATCTCCTTATGTTTATAGCCTTCCATAACTAGATTAAATATTACACTATAAGGATGTTTTAAATTTTCTATAATCTCATACACTTGCCTCATATCCATCTCTCTATTCAAGTCTATTTCAGTTTCATAATACAGTTGTGAATGCGAATCTATTGGTTCAAAATTTTTACTTTTTGAAATATGCGTTAAAGATTCGTTTATTGCAATACGTTTTATCCAGCTTTGGAATCTCCCCTTTTGAGGATCATAAGAGTTTAGTTTATCAAATATTTTTTCGAAAGAAGAGAGAAGTACAGATTTACTCGCAAAGTCATACCTAACATATCTTTTAACTACTGCCATCAGATAAGGTGCATGTGCATTAAACAATTGATTTTGTGATTGCCTATCATTTTGTAGACATTTTTTAATCAATTTTTGTAATTCCTTTTCAGAAAATTTCTGCATTAGATGGCTTCTTTTACTAGCTGTACTTCTCTTTTCAAGTCTTTTAATTACTACTCTGTTACCCATACTTCGGATTCGCAAGTAGTGAAATTACCTGCATCATCGAAGATCATAAGTTCGACTGGTATAATGAATCCAACTTCATCTTTACATATTCTAATTCCATAATCAAAATTCGAATTATCAGTATCACAGATAAAATTGCCTGACTTTCTTACCAATACCATAGGATATGAATCGCAATCATCTGAAACAGAGTTTAGCAAACAAGATCCAGAAACACCTCGTGTGTCAGCTGTATCCATAGAGAGTTCATAATTGTCTTTGCATTCAAAATCTGGTGCTACAAGATCATTACCACATGTTGTAGATATTGCATAATAACCGTATGAGGCAGCATTGAATATTTGTGCTCTACCAATATTATAATTGCAATTAACTTGAAACTGAGATGGCCCACTTATATCAATTACTATTTCCTGCCAATTTCCAGTTGATTCATCATAGAACCATAGACGTGGATTTTCCGCATCAGAGATTACTCTTAACTCATCTGATAAATTATCGAGCAATTCTATGACAGCTCCGAATCCATCAGTAACGTTGACATATAGTATATTTCTAAAATCTACATCCTCAGCATCTCCTTGAATATTAAGTGCATCTGTATTCATAACTAAACCATCTGGTTCTCTTACTAGATCTATCCAAGAGTATTCCAATACATAGTGATCCACAGGATCAACGAATATGGAATTATCAATTTCCAATTTTGTATAAGAGTCACAAATACAAATAAAATTATTCACAGGTATTTCTCGAGAAGTCAATTCATGCAGAGACAAATTGGCTGTATATGTCTCAGATCCATCAAGCTCTAACAAATAATATCCTGGACTAAATCCTGAAGCAGTAGCTTTGATTACTAAGGCACCTTCCGTATCTGGTGATAACTCAATGTCATACTCACCATTAACTGCTACAATCTGTTCGATTTCTTCTCCATCTTGTAGTACATAAATCAATGCAGTATCAATAAGACCACCAGTTGAGTAGCTAACAGTTCCATTAATACTAAAATCATTAATTACTACAGTTGGATCTATAATATTAGTTTCCTTCACATTTTCAAACTCCTTAGAGCAAGACATGTAACACAGAGAAATTGACAATAAAATCAATAATTTATTTTGAATTTTCATATTCTTTAATTTTAACATTTAACTAAAAGTGCACTGTGTTTTCATATGTAATACATTCTAAAAGAAGTAACCGTGGCAATAAAGTGAAAGAATTTTAAAAATTTCTGTGCAATATGTAAATTAGATGAGATTAGACGGCTAATTAACTATTTCATAATTAGGGAGATTCCCCCTCTGCTGCCTATAGCTGCTTCCATAGCAATGGTCAAAATTTCTGAATAGGATAGATTTCTTTGTTTAAGACTTATCGTAATCTTACTTTCTTGTGCTAGTACAGAGTTACTAAAATGAAATAAAAATGAATCAAGAATCCGACTTGAAAGAGAGAAATCTGTTCATGCAAAAGTATCTTTTAAAGAATCCCATGCTCCATAGAAACTTTGACTAAACCAACTGAGTTGCGCACACCAAACTTGCTTAATAAGTTTTCCCTATGGAATTCTACGGTGTTAATACTGATGAATAGTTTTTCTGCGATTTCCTTATTTGTATACTCTTGCGAGATCAACTTAAGTACTTGCTTTTCTCGTTTAGTGATAGATGGTATTATTCTTTTGCTTTGCGGAGCAGAGAACATATTGTTAAGTAGTTCCTGATTTAAGGATGGGCTGATATTTTCTTCACATAGCTTATTTGTTTATACATACTTAAGGCAATTACTTGAACTTTAGGGTATTTTTTCGCGATTTTTCCACATGCTTCTATTCCATTGATCACAGGCATATCAATATCCATTAGTAAAATATCTACAGTATCTTTTTTAAGAAAATCTAAGGCTATCTTCCCATTCTGGCACGTTGCAACAACTTCGCAATCATCAAACGCGTTTAATATAGTTTATAAACCATCTAATACAATTTTATGATCATCTACAAGTAATATTTTGATTTGAGAAGTCATCTAGAGGCTCTATTTATTGAAAGATACACCTTCTTATGCTAATGTGTTTAGAAAAAAAGTGAAATATTGAGAGGCCAAAATCACTAGTTCTTAAATTAAACACCATCATTTTTAGGAATCACTATTTCGAAAGACGTGCCATTGGAGTCAGAATATAACTCTAATTTACCTGACAAATACTCAACTCTACTTTGGATGTTTTTAAGTCCAATACCTCTTGACACTTTTGCCTCTTTTGGCATCCCCTTTCCATCATCTTCAATTGTGAAAATATAATGATCATTGCTTTCTATGCATTGAATAAAAATTCTATTTGCCTCTGCATGTTTTAAAGAATTACTAATAATTTCTTGTATGATTCTGTACATAGATACTGCCTGAATATCTGTAAAGTTGAGCTCTGTATTGGAAAAATATGTATCCACAGTAATACCAGCTGTGTCTCCAACTTGATTTGCGAGATCATCTATAGCATCAACTAAGCCAAGGTTAAAGAGCATCAGGAATCATGTCATGTGCAATTCTTCTCACTTCATTACATGCATTTTCGATAAGGTTTTCCGCTTTATCAAATAGTTGCATATCATTGATAATACTAATTTCTTTGTGGATATTTTGAATATGTAATTTAACTGTAGTTAATAATCCGCCAAGTCCATCGTGTAGATCCCTTGCAATTCTTTTCCGTTCTTCTTCCTGCCCTTTTACAAGATAATCTATGGCTAATAGCTTTTGTTCTTGTTTTAGGCTTTTGATCTTTTCATTTTGGATTTTTTGGTTGTCCTTATATTTTGAATACATCCACAATGAAAACAGAACGAGTGTTGCCAATCCATAGAATAGCAAATTTCTTTGGTTCTTACTTTTTTCAAGAAGTAGGTTTTGCTTATCGATTACACCTTGCTTTACATTTGATTCATATTTTAATTGCAAGTCCTGAATATCATTATTCAATCTACTTTTTTGGATGCTATCGTGTAGAATATGGAAACGTTCAAAGTTCTCCAATGCAATTTTGCTATTTCCCCTCAACTGTTCAACATTCGCCTTTACTTCATAGGCATTCATTTTACTCGATAAAATGTTAAGCTCATCAGCTATGGCTATTGCCTCATCAATTGCGACACTTGCTGATTGGGATGTTCCCTAATGACCAATTTGCGGGATTATTATAGTTTCCTGTTCCACCAATCCATATGTTTTGACCAGCTAATGAAAATGATGAAAACATGATGCATAAAATTATAAGAAGTTGTTTGTAATGCGTAATCATGATGGGTAGATTTTAATATCAAATAGCGTGTGTTTTATCTATTCAAATTTAGGTATAGCACTGAGTGGATTCACTACTGTATTCCTTAGGTTTGTAAAATCTACTAGTTGCCGTAGGTAGTTAGGAAGTAGACGTTGGACGTTAGGTACTATACTAGGGGTGAGGATGGCGGGATGGCGGCGTGTTTGAGAGTGGCGTGTTGTTAATTAATAATGAATAAATAATAATTGAATATGGGTTTTAAGCTGCAAGCTTAAAGCAGCGGAGGAGTGGTGTGTTCAAATGAGATGCGATATTGGTTTGTAGATGGAATATGCATACAGTGGGGGCCCATGAAACCTATTTTATTTTGAACAAGATTAAAACGATTGAGAGAATTTCTAGGATTTATTTGGTTGTTTTTAAAGTACAGCTTCCTTAAACCCTTAAACCGTTAAATCGTCAAACCCGCGAACGCAGTGAGCATCAAATCGTGAGCGCAGCGAATTGAGAAAGGGATAGTAAGGGAGCCGTAGGCTGTCACCTTTAGGGGACGGCACCCCTGCATAGCCCGGTCCTATGTCACCGGCAGGTGATATGGATTCTCCCAAAGTTAGAAAAAGAAAAAGGCTGCTCTTTTCAGAACAGCCTTTCTTCAATTAGACATAAATCGTTTTGAAATATTATTTCGCAAATATCATCTTGAATACTTCTATCGGATGATCTTTGTAACTGATTTCGTATAAGTATACACCGCCGACGTTGAATGTTTTATCACTCAGATCTATGATGTTTTCTCCGTAGGTCAACTCGAGTGATTGTGTAATCACTTTCTGACCGAGTGCATCCATAATCCGTAGTTCTACTGTTCCCTCTTCCGGCATTTCTACCAATATAGACGTTGTGTTTATAAACGGATTTGGTGTATTCTGGTGTACTGCAAACGTAAGTTCTTCTCTGTCTTTTACCACTAATTCTATCTGCTCTTCTTTCACGGTTGTACCGTCTGCGTAATAGGATACTATCGGAGTATTATCTCCTGTGATCACTATACTTTCTTTTACAGAGTAATTTCCTTTTGCTTTTACCGTTACTGATATCTTCGTATCCGTTGTTAATCCGTCACTATAAGGATCTGTCCATGCAAATGTGATGACACCTGAATCCTGCAAGTTGAGCGGGCCAAAGTGTGTATCTCCCATGTCCATGGTATTTCCATCTATGCTTAAGATTTCAACTTTCTCAGGATCTAATTGGATTCCTCCTTGGAAGGCAACTATCTCTCTGTCATCATGAACATACAGATCGAGCACATAGCTCTCTCCTTCTGTCATCAAGATATCTTCTGTAGTAATCGTCAAGGCATCTTTTCCACGTACATCAGTTAACGCACTTCCTGTGAAATTCGACGGATCATTAGAGCCGTTGACATCTCCTATCTTGATTCCTATGAAGTCTTCATCTCCTTCATCCATTACTAATGGTGAGATCATTCTTACTTCATCAAATGGCCATGGGTTCTCTACATTTCCAAAGACAAAGTCTCTGTCCACGAATCTCCAACTTGTGTTGTCTGGGAACTCTGTGTAATGCCCTAGAATCAACTTACGTAATTCTACGATATCTATTCCTGTAAGACTTTCACTGCTGTTAATATCTCCCGCGATTATCTTGTATGGTGAATCGATCACATCTAATCCTAGAATGTGTCTCTGCATTAACAAGATATCTAAGGTTGTAACTCCATTTAATGGATTATCATTTCTACTTGGCGTGACTGAGTAATCAAAGGTCACTGGCATATTTGCATCGTAATCGTATGCTCCACTTTCATCTGTTGCTGTATTATACTGCTCACCGATGTCCATGTTTTCTACTACTACGGATACGTTGTTTACACCTTCCTCTTCTTCTGTCACTACACTACCTTCTACGACTGCCATTGCTCCTACCATATCTGGACACACGTTATTGTTATCTGATATTACAATTGTTGTCGTACAGAATGCGCCATTTCCATGCGAATCAAATACCCAAACATCTACATCTACCGATGCTGCAATACCATTCGGTATATCATCACAATCAAAGGTCATATTTGGTGTATTTCCATCTCCTGTAAATGAGAAGCTCAATTGTGACTGATCATCACAGTTATCTTCTGCTCCTAGATCAAAGTCAGATGCCCATATCTCCACTTCGCCGTCTGTACCTAGTGTTGTAGATATCTCTTGGCAGTATGGAACTGGTGGCGTACCGTCAAATATGTGGTAATCCTGGATACACGTACTTGCGTTTCCACAACCGTCGGTTACTACCCATGTTACTTCTACATATCCAACTGTTACATTCGTCAGTGTCACTTCTGGAGTACTACCATCGAATTCTCCTGTCAGATCTACTGTTCCATTTTTGCCTATATCTATCTGGTAGTACCAGCTCAACTCAGGTCCAAAGCCACAGTTATTATCTGTTGCTGTATTGGTAACTACCAATGTTGCTAAGATACAATCATTGTTCAGGCCACCTTGCTCTACTGTCTCACAAGATGCTATCTGTGGTCCTTCGCTGTCTGTTATCTTAATCTCTTGAATGTCTGTCCAGATTCCTCCTCCGTTAGGATTATCAGAATCATACTGACACCAGTCGATCACTGTCCATTGATTCAATACTTTGTAACAAGCATCTGATTCAAAGTAGAAGGTATCTGATTCTAGATTTACTCCTACCATACTACATGTGCTACTTGTGAATATAGGTTCATCATCTGGAATAGTCGATAAGCAGTCGCCTGCGTAATCTGCCGGCCAAATAATGTCATCTCCTGTAAATGGATCAAAAGCATTTACGGTGATTATTTGAATACAAGATTCTGTTTCACCCACTATTGTCCACTCTCTGTAGATAACTCCATTTCCACAATCATCAAAATCACTTAGATCATCTTCATAAGTTGCATCTGCTGTATTACATACTGTTCCTATCGCAGGTGCTCCTGTGATCGCTAGGTTTGTATAGTCTTGATCACACGTAATAGCAATATCTGCAGGACAACCTAATTGTGGCGTAAATTTGTCTTCTACCGTTACCTCTACCCAGCATTCTGAGTAGTTATCTCCGATGGTTCCAAATACGCCATTCATATCTGCATCATCCCATACAGCCATTCCTACCATGATAGGACTGTTTGCTATGTCAGCACAACAGAAATGTACAAATTCTCCTGGCTCAGTGTCTTCTGGGAATCCGCACGGTGCGTCTTCTCTAAAGATGAGCGTTTGTACTTCTGAACATGCATCGGATGAACCTGCATCTACAGATTCTGCAAACATCTTCCCTAATCCTGTACTGCTAAGCGATAATACGATGTTTCCTACACACACTACATTTGGTGAAATGAGGTCACGTACTGTAATTGTAAAGGTCGCTTTCGCGTGGTTATGACACTGATCATTTGCAGTCACAGTTACAAGGTGATCTCCTTTACTAAGGTTAAGTAACATGTACGTTCCATTTGCTAATTGTGTTACTGATCCTCCCTCTACTTTTATATTCTCTATCTCTGCTGTACCACAATCGTCTGTAATAGATGGTAATATTTCACTCAAGTTGAAATCTGCTGAACATGACCAAGGGTCCGTTGACACTACTTGATTTGGTATTATGCCTCCGAATACGGGTGCTTTTACATCATTGACTTTAATAGCTTGTATATGTCTCAATGGATTTACATCATCTTCAATGTCTTTACACTCGTCACGTACAATCCAATTACGTAAGATCTCATAGCTTCCTGGACAGTTTGCATCTATTAAATGCTCATCCCAATAACCCACGTTGACTTCACAATAGTGATCACCAATAATTGGGAAATCATCTATGGTAGGCCATCCAGTTGTTGCTGGTTCTGTCAATTCAGGATTCGCTGTTACATCGCTGCAATCGTACGCGTCATCTAGTACATAGTTTTCTGGCCAAGCTACTTGATCGAAGTCAAATGGCAGCACTGTAATCACTTGTACACATTCAACTACATTCCCATCCTCATCTTCTACTTTCCATGTTCTGTTGATAATCGCTCTTGGATTTTCACAGATACCATTACTTAATACCTCATCATGATAATGGATAGTAATATCTGGTTCACAAGAGGTCACTATTGGCTCTCCTGTTATACTAGGATCTTCTATCTGGTTACACATGAGTGTAATATCTGCCGGACACTCTACTTGTGGAATCAACTTCTCTTCCAAGTTTATTATACCCCAACAACAATTGCCACCTTCACCACATGATTCACATATCTCGACGGTAAAGCTCATGCCGACATGACTTAGATCGAGTACATTGGTGCCATTCTCACTTGTGCCTATTACATTTCCTGCGTCGTCCATTATTGTAACACAGTAATCATCGTAGCATCCATAGTTATCCCCTTCTAAGATCATATCTGCTGTTATTGTTGCAGTACAATCTGGTCCAAGTGATACATTCACTTCACCATTACATACGAGTGTGTTATCATCTGGTACAAATTCTATTACTGTTACATTAAATGTACAAGTATCAGAATTTCCTGCTGCATCAAATACAACTACCTCAACTTCTGTTACCCCAATTGGGAAATCAAAACCAGCTGGTGGTGTGTATTGAATGCTATCAATACCACAATTATCAATCGCATCATTCGGTGGATATGGGTAAGGTGTATCACACGCTCCTGGATCTAAGTTGATTGTTACATCAACACAAGTCAATGGTCCAATTACTGGTGGCTCGTTATCCTCTACTATAATATCAAAGCTACATGTAGAAATATTTCCAGCCTCATCCGTTATTGTATATGTTACCGTCGTTGTCCCTACTTCAAATACTATCGTCTCCTCAGTTCCTTGCGCTATAACTCCACCTCCCGGTACTCCTATGTCATCTATTGTTGTGTACTCTACAGTAATCTCTCCTACGCAACAATTGTCTCCTACCCTTGGATGCATCCATGTAAACTCTGCAGCACACATGCCTGGATCATTCGTGAGTATCGTATCAACTTGTGCATATGGCACAAGCTCTGAGACTTGTAATTCCCAGTCTACTAATACGCCCATGTCCATAGTATTCGTATACACTTCTAAAGTCCAATCTCCAAGTGCATCTTCACCAAAGAAATTTTTCAGCGGTTCTATTGGTTGATGATCTAAGCCTCCACCAAGTGGCCCACAAGGAACACTGGATAATGGATTAGCACTAGCATCGTCTAAAGTAATGTCAAAGTCTGCTGTTGCAGAACATAGGTTACTAAACAATATCACCTCTGTTCCTGACGGACTTACTAAAGTAAATGTCAATGCTGCCATATCTGGATATGTTCCATTCAAACCAACTACATTTACATCTCCCACTAAGAAGCTTGCTCCGATATTTACAACTGACATATTACATCCTCCTCCCTGTATTGGCAGGGGTAATACAGCCGCTGATAAGGCCGTTGTATCATACTCAGCACAATAAGGCGGTTCCGTGTCTTCTACAACAACATTAAAACTACAGCTGCTAGAGCTTGGCCCTTCACTTTGTAAGCTTGTCGTTGTTCCATTATCTGGTAATATAGTAAGACCAGAATTTAAGACTCCAAAACTACCTGGATCACAACCTGTTGTAGCTGTCCAATCTGAGCCATCATCTGTATCGCAAATATCATTTCTGAATATATCATCTCCAAATATAGATCCTGTCCACGTAAAGCCTGTTGGTATATATCCATTGATAGCTACAGCATCTATAAAGTTATTCATATAGCCTATGTAATACCCTGCAGATGTTCCTGCTGGGATATTTGTAAAGAACTGTGTATAGACCCCACCAACTGGAACAATAGTTATATCATTCACTATGTATTCTTCTGGTGCAGATCCTTCTCTTCCTACGACCAAGCAACTTATATCATAGCTCGCAGGTCCAAAGTTTGTAATCTCTACTCCTGTCTGTACTCCATCTTGTAATATTTCTGTGATCAATAAAATAGGTTGATCATATACTGTGTAATTTACTGTACTCGTTCCCACAGGGAATAAATATCCACTTGCATCTTCTATTCCACAAGCGATAACATCACCAAGTTCATTTTCAATGTTGTACAGAACTGCTAGATTATCCGGGCAGTTATCCTCTATACTTCCTGCTGGCGGTGCTATATCATCAACTATAGCTCCACACATATTCGGATCGTTCTCTGCTTCTACATCTTCAGGACATCCGATCGTCGGTGGTGTGTGGAAATCATTTACTATGATTTTTATTTCACAAGTATCTGATACGTTTCCAAATATATCTATCGCTACCCATTTTAAGATTGTCGTTCCTACAGGAAATAAATCGCCTGTACCTAAACCTGTCATGTCTACTTGTAATATAGTATCCAGTCCACATTCCGCCTCCGCTAATGGTGGAGAGAAATTTGCAAATGCGCTACACCATGTATCTGGTGCATCTACAATAATCGGTGGTCTTGGACAATTTGTAAACATTGGTATCTCACACTCTAGCTGAAACTCTGTAGGTTCATCATTATTTGTAGGGTCGCCATCTCCATCTGGATCTGGATCACTACCATCCTGTGATATATCAGTAAGACCAGTACCATCTGGTGCTGTTGCATTACCAACAACTGAATTCATGTATGGATCTGTCATACCATCTGGACATACATTCAATGTCAGATATACTGCTCCTTCATTTCCGCCCGTCACGCTGACTAGAGTATCTAAACCTGTCAATAAATCAGTATCTCCAATTCCATTAAAATCGGTATTTACATCAAATTCTTCTGATTCTAAACTCACCACTGACCATATATCACCAGCGCCAAATACCATGGTTAAGTCTTCCGTAATCTGGATGTTTGCTAAATCAACATCACCGAAGTTTTCTGCTTTGATCTCAAAGGTGATATCATAGCAACCTTCCGTGCTCAAGATAGGTCCGTAGCTTAATCGCTTCGCTACACCAAAACCTGGTGTGAAACCAAAGTCTACTGGTGTTCCTACATCATTATTTGTAGGGTCGCCATCTCCATCTGGATCTGGATCAGTACCGTTTTGTGAGAAGTCATCGAAAATATCCATGCCCGATGGATCAGTAGCTGATGCAAATGCTGAGTTCACAAAGGTCCCTGTCACTCCCATGCAATCATCTACATTTATCGTAAGTAAGATTCCTCCTACATCACCAGGCTCAATCATATCATTCCCTAACAACAGCTCAAGATTTGTTATACCGTCGTACCCTGGAACGTTGACATTAAAGTCATCCGAGGTTAATGATAGAACTTCTATATCTGCACAAGGTGAAAATGCGATTCCTAGGTTATCAATTACCTGAACCATATCAAGGATCTGATTACCAAAATTTTCAATGTTAAACTCAAAGGTAACAGTTGATGATCCATCTGCATTATTTATCACTTGCGTTGCTGCTTTAGCAATTCCTATTGCAGATTCGAATTCAAATTCTATTTCTGTCTCGTCATTGTTATTTGTTGGATCTCCATCTCCATCTGGATCAGGATCACTGCCATCTTGTGAAACATCCATGAACGGCCCATCTGGACTCTCTGCTGTTAAAATTGCAGTATTCATAAAAGGACCTGTATTCATTCCACAACCATCTACCTTGATAGTTAATAAGATTGCTCCTTTATCACCTACAGGAAGATCATCATCTCCCGCCAACATATTAATGTCTCCTACACTAAAAGCAGGATTTACTGTGAAGTCATCACTAGTAATTGCTATTACATCAATAATGGTACATGGTGCAAATACTGCTGCAAGATCGTCTGTTACTTGCACATTTTGCATATCAATATTTCCATAGTTTTCAATATTGAATTCCATTGTAACTGTTGCAGACCCGTCGTCATTATTTGTCAATGTAACCACTCTTTTTGCTAGACCTGCTGAAGGAACTATATCAAGATTTGTATCCGTTGTACTCATCTCATCTGTATCTGATTCTCCATCGTCGCCTGGATCTGGATCACTGCCATCGCTTGAGACATCTTCTATTGAATCTCCACCAGGTGTATCTGCTGTTGCAATCGCACTATTCATAATCACAGTTCCTGAAGGACATCCACATGCTTCTACCGTAAATATGATCGCACCTTTATCTCCTACTGGGAGATCATCTAAACCTAACAATAGATCGGTATCTCCAAAGCCATCATAGCCTGGATTTACTAAGAAATCATCACTCGTGATTTCTTTGATATCGGCACTTGCGCAAGCGCCAAAGCCTGCTGCGTCTAGATCATCCTCTACTTGAAGATTGAATAAATCCACATTACCGAGATTTTCTACATTTACTTCATAGGTAACTAGAGCACATCCATCATCCTGCAACCATACACCTACTTCACGCTTTGCTACACCCATATCAGGAGACTCAGATATCTCAAAGTCTGTACTACTCATCTCATCGGTATCATCTTCTCCCATTCCATCTGGATCAGGATCACTTCCATCTACACTATTATCTTCGAGCATATCACCTCCAGGACTTGTTCCTGTAAGTGTCGCTGTATTTCCAATCATCGTTCCGTTAGGACATCCGCAGGCTTCTACCGTAAGTAAAATTGCTCCTACATCTCCTGGTACAATATTATCTACACCTAGTAATAAGTTATTGTTACCCATGCCATCAAAAGCTGGATCTACTGTAAATTCGTCACTGGTTAGACTCGTTGTAAACTCTCCACATAGTCCAAATCCTGCTGCTGTTAAATCATCCGTAACTTGGATATCTGTAATATTCACATTTCCTAAATTCTCTACATTAAACTCATAGATAATTGCTGTACATCCATCCGCTGTCAAGTTAGTTGTTACCACTCGCTTCGCTAAACCGAAGTCAGCATCTTCTTCTAAGGTTGTATTTGTCGTATCATTTTCGTCCGTATCATCTTCTCCATCATCTCCTGGATCTACATCTGATCCTGGGCTACTATCATCATCGATAGGATCACCTGCTGGTGTCTCAGCCATGACAGTGGCTGTATTCATAATTTCTGTTCCTGTAGGACAAGAACATGCTTCTACTACTAACAATATCGCACCCTTATCTCCTACTGGAAGATTATCAGCTCCTAGTAACATATTATTATTTCCATCACCATCAAAGGCTGGATCTATAACAAAGTCATCGCTCGTTATACTTGCTATACTAAAGTCACCACAAGCTCCGAATCCTGCTCCTGCAAGATCATCTTCTACCTGTATATTATTAAGTAATACATCACCTAGATTCTCTATGTTAAATTCGTATGTTACAAGGTAGCATCCATCATCTCCCAATGTCACGCTTACTTCTCTCTTTGCAATTCCTATATCTGGATTCGTAGGGAAGGTAATCGGTCCTGTAGGATCATCATTGTTCGTCGGATCGCCATCTCCATCTGGATCTGGATTACTTCCGTTCTGTGAATCATCCTCTATAGGATCGCCTGCTGGTGTTGTACCCATTGCTGTTGCACTATTCATAAATGGTCCCTCATTACTACAAGGTCCAAATACGATATTGATACATACTTCTCCTTCATCCCAGCTCTTCAGCTCTTGCCCTGGGGCTGTCTGATCTAGTAGTTCTGCATCAGCATCTCCGTTGTAAGCTAAGTTCACTGCAAACTCTTCTGAACTTACGCCACTTACTTCGTAGTCACATCCTGCAAAGGCTGCTACTAGATCGTCCGTAAGGCTTAGCTCTCCGATATTTACATTTCCTAGATTCTCTAATCTGATACCGAAGCTTATGCTGAACGTTCCATCTCCATTATTGATGGGTCCATCTTTTACATATTTCGCTACTCCTAATACTGCATCTTCTTCTAGTGTAAATGGTGTTCCACTGTCATCGTTCGTTGGATCTCCATCTCCGTCTCCATCTGGCTCACTTCCATTCACCGTATCATCTTCTATTGGTGTACCATCAGGTCCAGTTCCACTTACTGTAGCACTGTTCACAAATGGACCCACACCTGCACATTCTGCTACCGTGATTTCTATCAAGATCGCTCCCTTATCATTTACCTGTAAAGTATCTGCTCCTGTCAATAAATCTGTTACCCCTACACCATCATATAATGGATTCACTGTAAAGTCATCTGATGTTACTACTAGATTTTCTATTGCACATGGTGCTGGGAAGGTCGCTGCTAGATCATCCATTGCTTGGATATCTGCTAAGCTTACGTCACCAAAGTTCTCTATGTTTATTTCATAGATCACCACGAAACTTCCATCAGGTTGCAGTACTGCATCCGCTACTCTCTTAGCGCCACCTATAGATGGTGTACTAGGGAAAGTAATCGGCCCCGTAGGATCATCATTGTTTGTCGGGTCACCATCTCCATCAGGATCTGGGTTACTTCCATTCTGTGAATCATCTTCTACTGGATCTCCTGCTGGTGTCGTACCCATTGCCGTAGCACTGTTCATAAATGGTCCTGAGTTTGCACACGGTCCAAATACAATATTAATACATACCTCTCCTTCATCCCAGCTCTTCAGCTCTTGGCCTGGGGCTGTCTGATCTAATAATTCAGGATCTGCATCTCCGTCGTAGGCTAAGTTCACTGCAAACTCTTCTGAGCTGACACCTGTCACTTCATAGTCACATCCTGCAAAGGCTGTCACTAGATCGTCCGTAAGACTTAGCTCCTCTATATTTACGTTTCCTATATTCTCTAATCTAATACCGAAGCTGATACTGAAGGTTCCATCTCCATTATTGATCGGTCCGTTCTTTACATATTTTGCTACACCGAGTACTGCTTCTTCTTCTAAGGTAAATGGTGTATCACTATCATCATTGGTAGGATC
>Ga0209828_1001865_pt1 | contig 18305 bp, 17 predicted proteins | sample MaitaG_FD_187429 | JGI IMG/M metagenome (GOLD analysis project Ga0209828, IMG submission 187429) | Marine algal microbial communities from Maine, USA - Maine_Asex2 metaG (SPAdes) (version 2) | ecosystem: Host-associated > Algae > Red algae > Unclassified | place: Maine, USA | collected 2015-01-05 | reverse complement strand
TATATAGGAGGTTTGCCAAAAGTAATACTAAGCGATAATCTAAAAAGTTTTGTGGTCAAATCTGATAGATATGAGCCTACCTTTAATGAGTTATCTGTACAATTAGCGACTTACTATGGTATTGAATGACAAGCCTTGAGCCATGATGTGAAATTAGCTATTCTTCAAATACTCGAGGATAGATACGCAAAGGGTGCTACCATCATTGCATCGCAACTACCTGTCTAAAAATGGTACAATTATTTAGACGAACCGACTTTGGCTGATGCTATTATGGATCGCCTCACAGCCAAATCCTCCAAAATCGAATTAGAAGGGAAAAGTCTACGAAAATAAAAACCGAAGGATAAGGGGTCAGCTTGGGAGAATATACTAATTCGGACCTTTTTTATACCTTTAATTATCCACTCCTTTCTTTGGGGTGTCAGCTTGGGAGAACTAAGGGGTCAATGCTGGGAGAATATACATATACAAGCAATCACTAAGATTTAAAGATTATAAAATGATCGTGTAATCCTCTGAGGTCTTGAAGGGGACGTACTACTTCGGAATGTCTCTATTGATATTGAAGGATTAGGATTGCCTCCATTGGATAACTTGGTGAATAGAGTCTGGAGAATAAGATAGACTAAAACATAAGCATTGTATCTAGCAATATGTCTAAAAAAAAATGCTAGCATCTTAGATACTAGCATTTTTATAAAATATATAATTCTTAATTATTTAGTTTTCCAAAGCAGCTGCTCCACCAACGATTTCTAAGATTTCTTTGGTAATGGCTTCTTGCCTTGCTTTATTGTAAGTGATTTTTAAATCTCGAATCAATTCTTGCGCATTTTCAGTTGCCTTATCCATTGCTGTCATACGGGCTCCATGCTCAGAAGCTTGTGTGTCAAGACAATATTTTTGAAATGTAGTTTGAAGAATGGCGGGTAATAATTCATCTAATAACTCTTCCTTACTTGGTTCAAATAAGTAGTCAGCATTTGATTTTTTATCACTTTCTTTTACTTCAAGTTTCTGAACAGGTAAGAATTGTACAGATTCTGCAAATTGGACACCGGCATTTTTAAATCTACCGTAGCATACATGAACAAGATCAGTTTCATTCTCAACAAAGTGTTGCATTAAATGATTAGCAACTTCAGAAACATTTTCAAAACTTAGATCTGAAAATAAGTTTACAAAGTCTTTATTGAATTGAGCATCGCCAGTGATATTTTTCAAATAATCAAAACCTTTTTTTCCAACAAAGTAGAATGTCAAGTTACTTCCAAGGTGCTCTAACTCCTTGTATCTTGCTAATGCGGCTTTTCCAATATTAGAATTGAAGGCACCACAAAGACCTCTTTGGGACGTGATTACAACGATAGCCGCCTTTTGCACATCCCGTTCTGCACCATAAGAACCACCGGCTCCACCTTCTACGTTAGACAAGATATTTTTGATCATCTTATCTAATTTATTAGCGTAAGGACGCATTTGGGTAATCGCGTTTTGAGCTTGTCTAAGCTTTGCTGCAGAAACCATTTTCATGGCTTTTGTAATTTGTTGAGTAGAACTAACAGATTTAATCCGTTCTCTTACTTCTTTTAATTTACCTGACATCTAAGCTTAGGCTTTAAATTGTTTAGACAAATCTGCTGCCAATCCTTCCAATGCAATTAGGTCTTCTTTCTCAAGTTTACCGGCTTTGAAATTTTCTAAAATGCCTTTATGATTAGCATCAAGAGTGGTGAACAAATTTTCTTCAAATTCTTTTACTTTATCAACGGGTACATTTCTAAGAAGACCCTTAGAACCAAGATAAATTATAGCGACCTGCTGCTCAACTCTCACTGGAGCATATTGTGGTTGCTTTAAGATTTCAACATTTCTCTTTCCTTTATCTAGTACAGATAGAGTAGCGGCATCCAAATCAGAACCAAATTTTGCGAATGCCTCCAGCTCTCTAAACTGAGCTTGATCTAATTTTAAGGTACCAGATACCTTTTTCATAGATTTAATTTGCGCATTTCCTCCCACTCTAGATACAGAGATACCCACGTTAATGGCCGGTCTTACACCAGAGTTAAACAACTTGGATTCTAAGAAAATCTGACCATCTGTAATAGAAATCACATTGGTAGGAATATAAGCAGATACATCACCCGCTTGAGTTTCAATGATGGGTAATGCAGTAAGAGAACCTCCTCCTTTTACCAAACCAGCATCAACTAAAGATTGAGGAAGATCATTCATTTGTTGTGCAATATCATCACTGGCAATCACTTTTGCAGCTCTCTCCAATAATCTTGAATGCAGATAGAATACATCACCTGGATAAGCCTCTCTTCCTGGAGGCCTTTTTAGAAGTAATGAAACTTCTCTGTATGCAACGGCTTGTTTAGATAAATCATCATAAACAATTAGAGCAGATCTACCGGTATCTCTAAAGAACTCACCGATGGCCGCTCCTGCGAAAGGTGCATAGAACTGAAGTGGTGCAGGATCTGATGCAGAAGAAGAAACAATTACCGTATACGGCATCGCTCCATTTTCTTCCAATACTTTTGCTACTTGAGCAACCGTAGATGCTTTTTGGCCAGAAGCCACATATATACAATATACAGGATTACCTGCTTCGTAAAATTCTTTTTGATTGATGATTGTATCAATGGCAATGGCTGTCTTCCCAGTTTGTCTATCGCCAATGATCAACTCTCTCTGACCTCTACCGATCGGAATCATTGCATCGATTGCTTTAATCCCAGTTTGAAGTGGTTCGGCCACAGGTTGTCTATAAATTACTCCAGGAGCTTTTCTTTCCAGCGCCATTTCATATTTAGAACCACCGATTGGACCTTTACCATCAATAGGATGTCCTAGTGGATTTACAACACGACCCAGCATTTCCTCACCTACTTCCAAAGAAGCGATTGTTCCAGTTCTTTTTACTGTAGAACCTTCTTTGATACCTTCTGATGAACCAAGTAAAACAACTCCCACATTATCTTCCTCAAGATTCAATACGATGGCCTGAACGCCCGTATCGAATTCTACCAATTCACCGGCTTTTGCTTTTAGAAGACCGTATACACGCGCGATACCATCACCTACTTGGAGTACACTACCTGTTTCTTCTAATTCAGCTTCGGTGCTAAATCCAGATAATTGTTGCTTAAGTATGGCGGATATTTCGTCTGGTTTGATACCTATCATGGATTAAAATTTTATCGTTTAAGAAAATGCTTTTTTAAGTTTATTCAATTTATGTTTGACGCTAGCGTCGTAGATTTTATCTCCTATTTCGATGACAAAACCACCGATGAGGCTTTCGTCTATTTCTTCTGTAATTTCTACTTTATCCCCATCAGAAAAGCTTAGAATTTTAGATTTGACTTCTTCTAATTTTTCTGCGGATAGTTTTGTAGCGGTTATTACTTTGGCACTTGAGATATTATTATGCTCTCTATATTGGGTGATAAAAGCATTGGCTATATCAGGCAAATTTTCTTCTCTTCCCTTTTTCATAATCAATTCAAAAAAGGCCATTGTTAGCTCATTGAATTTACCACCAAAAACGGCTTTAAAAGCAGAAATCTTTTTATCCGCTTTGATGATCGGACTTTTGAGTAACATGATTAGATCACGAGAACCTAAAGATTCTTTGAATCCAACAATATCACTATAGATATCTTCAAGCTTGTTTTGTTCAATGCTTAGGTCTAATAAGGATTTTGCATATCTAGATGCGACTGCATATCTTGACATATTAGTTCAACTTAATTTCACCCATTAATTTAGAGACTAGACTTTCTTGTTCCGCATCTCCTTTTAGATCTTTTCTCATTACTTGTTCGGCAATTGAGATCGCCATTGCACCCACCTGATTTTTTACTTCAGAGATAGCAGCAATTTTTTCTGTTTCTATTTCAGCCTTGGCACTGGTAATAATTTTTTGAGCTTCAGATTTTGCTTGATCTTTTGCTTCAGTTACGATAGAATTTTTGGTATCCTTTGCCTCTTTCAAAATTTGAGCTCTTTCTTCTCTGGCTTGAGCTAATATTTTTTCGTTTTCGGCTTTCAAGTTGGCCATTTCTTCCTTTGCTTTTTTGGCTTCGTCTAAGGCTGCTTGTATATCATCTTCTCTTGACTTCAAAGCATCTGCGATAGGTCTAAAGGCATATTTACCAATCAAAAACCAAAATAGTCCAAAGATAATTGTGGTCCAAAAAATCAATCCAACGTCTGGTTTAATGGGGCTAAAATCTGCTAAAAAGAACATAGTTTATTTTACTTTAATATTTTTCTAAAAAGGGAATTGGTAGTGCAACCAACCGTTACACATCCAATTCCTGGATTATTATCTTGCAACTAAGAAGCACATTACGATTGCGATTAGTGCAGCACCCTCTACTAAGGCAGCCATCAAGATCATGTTAGCTCTGATGTCCCCTACAGCTTCTGGCTGTCTTGCGATCGCATCCATGGCGTTAGCTCCAACATTTCCAATACCTATTCCGGCACCGATAACTGCTAGACCCATTCCTATTGCGGCAATTGATCCTATCATTTGTATGAATTTATAAAATGATTAAAAAATTAAATACGAATTAATGATGCGGTTCTTCAATCGCAGCACCTATATAAGAGGCAGTCAATATCGTAAATACGAATGCCTGAATAAAAGCAACTAAAAGCTCTATTGCCATCATAAAAATGGTCAACAAAGTAGAAGGGATTACAGTCGCATATCCACCAAATGTAGAAGCTCCATTTTTACTAAATACAAAAATCAAACTAACGAATATAACGATTACCATGTGTCCCGCAGTAATGTTCGCAAACAAACGAAGCATCAAAGTAAGCGGCTTAATAAAAACACCTAAAAATTCAACAGGAGAAAGAATGATTAAAACCCATTTTGGTACTCCTGGCATGGCAAATATGTGTTCCCAATAATGTTTGTTCCCAGAAAAATTTACTACAAAAAAAGTAAATATGGCAAGTACCATCGTGACGGCTAAATTTCCTGTTACATTAGAACCACCAAAGAAAGGAACTTGTCCCCAAAGATTTAATCCAAGAATAAAAAAGAAAAGTGCCATTAGGAATGGCTGGTACTTCATGTATTTAGGACCTAAAAATGGTTTTGCAACTTCGTCTTGAATGAATACAAAAATCGGTTCTAAGATGGATTGTATTCCTTTTGGAGCCATACCTTTTCTTGTGACATAGGATTTCGCCATACTTAAGAACATCCAAGCCAATAGTAAAAATACAATAAGCATGGAAAGTACATTCTTCGTTATAGAGAAATCAAAGAAGGAAGTGATACCTCCACCAAAAAGACCAGCATCTGCTGTACTTGATGCATCCGCGTTCCACATTTTACTTTGATAACAAACGAAAGCATGACTTTCATCATCGTGGACAACCCCATCAATCTTCACTTCTCCCATTGGAAAGTTAGAATCAACTACCCTTTTAACTCGACCACCATCTAGAAAATATCGATTGTATGCCTGATGACCTTCTCCATGGCCCATGAAATCAAACTTAAACTTATTACTTAAGAAAACGTCGAGTCCTTGTTCTTTTGAATATAGGAAGCAAGGAAGTGGGAAATTCCAAGGTCCAATGCTATACACATTCGCATCACTAATGTGGTGGAATGCAGTCGCTCCCGGATCAAACTCTCCACTATGATGATCATGAGCATGATCACAAGATGGTCCAAGATGATCGCTACTATGATCGCCATTATGGCTTGCAGCAGAAGAAGAATTTTTATGATCTGTAGATTTTTGACCACCGTGATTATGATTGTGATCATGGTTATGACCATCGTGAGACTGAGTCCCATGGTTATGGTTGTGGTGATCGTGCCCGTCATGATTATGCCCGTCATAATTATGACCATCTTTGGCTTGATGAGTTTCTACTTTTCTAATTTGTTGCTCTCCTTTTTTAGGAAGTACTTGCCCAACTAATGTAGAACTCAAAAAAATGCTAAAAAGAATAAATATAAATTGCTTAATCACGTGTCAGTTTTGAAGCCATTAAAATTCGCGCAAATTTAATTAGAATAGGTAGGAAAGTATAACCTTGGGGCGATTTTTTAACTGAATTTCAATGAGTTAAATATTTTGAAGGATAAACGATATTCGGTTAACGAGAGTAGTTTAAACTTTTATTTGGCAAAGTGAGTGATACATGCAATAGTGAGGCAGTATATTCAAAATTGAAAGGGGATTATTTGATTGAAAGATTCTAGGTCAAAATGATATCTCCTGTCATTTCCTCCGGTGTTTTGATGCCCATCACCTTCAAAATCGTCGGAGCAATGTCTGCTAGTTTACCATTAATGAGTGATTTGTCGGCATTGTCTTTATGAATATAGAAGCATGGAACAGGATTAGTTGTATGAGCGGTATGTACACTCCCATTAGGATTTTCCATAATATCAGCATTTCCATGGTCTGCAATGATGAAAATATGATAACCATTTTCTTGTGCCAAAGGAACAATTTCAGATAAACATTCATCAACGGTTGTGGCAGCCTTCATCGCCGCTTTCAGGATACCAGTGTGGCCAACCATATCTGTGTTCGCAAAATTTAGGCAAATAAAATCTGGAGCATTTTCTTTGATGGACTTCATAACCGCAGTCTTTACTTCTTCTGCACTCATTTCAGGTTGAAGGTCATAAGTAGCTACTTTAGGTGAATCTATAAGAATTCTTTCTTCATGATTCAGTATTTTTTCTTTGCCTCCAGAGAAGAAGAAAGTTACGTGTGGATACTTCTCCGTTTCTGCAATCCGAAGTTGACTCAATCCGTGATCTGCTATTACTTCACCTAATGTATTTTTTATTTCCTTTTTTTCGTAGATAACATGAATGTTTTCATAATCTTCTTTGTATTGGGTCATGGTATATAATTCAAGATTCAGCGGCTTCATTTCTTGCTCTGGAAATTCACGAATTGTCAAAGCCTCCGTCAATTGTCTAGGGCGATCTGAGCGAAAATTATAAAAAAGGACTACATCGTCCGGACGAATCAATCCTTCTCCTGCAGATAGTAATTTTATAGGATTGATAAATTCATCTGTAATTCCATTTTTATATTGTAGATCGATGGTTTCCAATAAGTCTTCGGAAGGCATACCTTTACCATGAATCAACAAATCATAGCACTCACGAATCCTTTCCCATCTTTGATCTCGATCCATAGCATAATAGCGGCCAATTACCGAGGATATTCGCACGGTCGTATTTTCTGTAAATTCTAATACTTCACGTAAATAATTTATTCCTCCATCTGGGGATGTATCTCGACCATCCATGAATGCATGAATATATCCCTCAACTTCATTTTTGTTTATCATTTCAGTAAGTGCTTTTAGATGGTTGATGTGAGAGTGGACACCACCATCAGACAGTAGGCCTAAAAGATGAATCGGTTTATCGTTCTCCTTCGCATAATTCAATGCATGAAGTAACATTTTATTTTCAAAGAAGTCGCCATCTTCTATTTCGTTATTGATTCTAGCTAAATCTTGAAAAACAATTCTTCCGGCACCTAAATTTAAATGACCCACTTCTGAATTACCCATTTGGCCGGTTGGAAGACCTACATCAGACCCAAAAGTGTTTAATTGTGCATTTGGGTGATTTTCGTAGAGGGAATCTACAAATGGAGTGGATGCCATTGAAATAGCGCTAACTTCTGGAATTTCACCCAATCCCCAACCATCTAGTATGATTAAAAATGCCTTTTCGTGATTCATAGATATAAAAGTAAGTAATATCCTTATGTTTTTTGGATTGATAATTGTCTGACAAGCTTAAGAATTTAACTAAAACTTAAATATTTTAAGGAACAGTACTAGCAGTTGCATCGTTAAAGGGGTAAAGAACTAGTTTTTTAATAGTTCAAAAATAAGATATGAAAAATCTAACTTTAATAATAAGCTTTTTCTTGATGGCTATTTCAATGCAAGCCCAAGATTTTAAATCTATCATTAACTCCATATTAAAAGGAGATGTAAAAACATTGGTATTCGACGAATTAGTTGATTATTGCTTTGAAAATGATCAAGATTTATTGACGCCAAGTGAATTAAGTAAAAGCCTGAATAAGACATTAGAACTACTACAACCGAAAAGTTCTGAAGTTATCCATATTGCGGATTCTAAAGGAAATGCCGCTAAATATGCAGTTGCCCAAGTGGTCTCCTCAGCAGGCACGAAGTATAGAATGTTTGTCTATACTGAAGAGGGTAAAATCGTCGAAATAAGATTTAATAAAGAATAACTCACTCAGTAGGAAGTTTTCTTTTGTCATCTATAACACCAATTCCAAACAGCGCATAGTCATACTTAGCAGGATCTTTTGGGTCGAATTCAGATAATCTTGAGGTGATTTCTAAGACTGTATTCCAATCACTTTGTTTTCTTTGAGTCAGGCCTAGACGTAGAGCAACTCTATGTACGTGTACGTCTAAGGGTATATGTAGTTTAGCTTTAGGTATGTTCTTCCAAATACCAAAGTCTACATCATTTTTATCCTTTCTTACCATCCAGCGCAAGAACATATTTAAGCGCTTGCAAGCAGATTTTTTTGCTGGAGTAGCAATATGTTTTTTCGTACGATCTAAATATTGATCGTTGTCAAAAAATTGTTCTCTAAAATTGATTAGAGATTTCTCTAAGGAAAAGTCATTAGAACCTTGATTGATTACGAATGCACTTTCTAGACTTTCATGTTCTTGATAAAACCGTTGGAGACGAATGGCAAAATATAGTGTATCGCTAGGTTGGAATGTTCTATGCTTAAAATGGAGAAGACTTTTCCGGTCTTTTTCAGAATGATTTCGAATAAAATCATAGGGTTTACCATCCATTAAAGAGAATAATTCTTGGCTTTTGGAAATGATGGTTTTTCTCTGACCCCAAGCAAGCATGGCAGTCCAAAAGGCAGTAATTTCTATATCCTGTTGCAAATGGTATTGCTTCGGAATAGAGATAGGATCATTTTCAATAAATGAACGATGATTATATAATTGGACTTTCTGGTCGAGGTATTCCTTAAGAGACTGATCTGAAACTTGTTGATCAGAAAGCATCATTGCTAATTAATCTATGGTTTGTTTGATTTCGTTGATTTGATATCCTTCAATGACATCTCCTACTTTTATATCATTGAAATTCTTAACTGTAAGACCGCATTCCATGCCGTTTTTGACTTCTTTAGCATCATCTTTGAATCGTTTTAAAGAAGTCAACTCACCAGTAACATTGGCTTTCGTAGGATAGATTACGATACCATCTCGAATGATTCTAATTTTGGTATTTCTTGTTATTTTTCCATCTCGGACATAACAACCTGCGATGGTTCCGATCTTACTAATTTTATAGATTTCTCGTACTTCAACTTCAGCGATGACCTCTTCTTCTTTGATGGCCTCTAACATACCTTCAATAGCCAGTTTGATTTCTTCAATGGCTTGATAGATGATAGAGTAAGTCTTGATTTGTACACCTTCTTTTTCAGCAATTCTTCTAGCGGCTGCTGAAGGTCTAACTTGGAAACCAACAATGATTGCATCCGAAGCAGAGGCTAATAGAATATCCGATTCGGCAATTTGACCTACGGCTTTATGGATTACATTTACTTGTACAGTTTCTTGAGAAAGCTTGATTAAGGAATCAGAAAGTGCTTCTACCGAACCATCTACATCACCTTTTACAATAAGATTTAGCTCTTTGAAAGTACCGAGTGCTAATCTTCTTCCGATCTCATCTAAGCTAATTCTCTTAGAGGCTCTATTACTTTGCTCACGAGTAATTTGTGAACGTTTTTGAGCTAAGTTTTTAGACTCTTGTTCTGATTCTACTGCTCTAAATTTCTCACCGGCTTGTGGTGCACCGGTCATACCTAAGACTAAAACTGGAGCTGACGGTCCAGCTTCTTTGATACGTTTTCCTTTTTCATTGAACATGGCTTTGATCTTACCATAATTCGAACCTGCAACTACGGGGTCACCAACTTTTAGGGTACCATTCTGAACTAAAAATTTAGCAAGATAACCTCGACCTTTATCTAATGAAGCTTCTATTACTGCTCCCATAGCGAGACGATTAGGATTCGCTTTAAGTTCGAGTAAATCTGCTTCTAAGGTTATTTTTTCTAAAAGTAAATCTATGTTAGTACCAGCTTTGGCGGATATATCTTGAGATTGAAATTTACCACCCCATTCTTCTACAAGAAGATTCATTTCTGAAAGTTCTTGCTTGATTCTTGTTGGGTCTGCCCCGTCTTTATCGATCTTATTGATGGCGAAAACAATAGGCACTCCAGCCGCTTGAGCATGACTAATGGCCTCTTTAGTTTGGGGCATGATACGATCATCTGCTGCTACTATTACTACCACAATATCAGTTACTTTTGCTCCTCTAGCTCTCATGGCAGTAAAGGCTTCGTGACCAGGGGTATCCAAGAAAGTAACTGTCTTTTCTCCAACTTTTACTTCGTAGGCACCAATATGTTGTGTAATTCCGCCGGCTTCACCTTCTGTTACATTGGCACTTCTAATGTAGTCTAACAATGAAGTTTTACCATGATCGACGTGACCCATTACTGTAACGATCGCACCTCTTGGTTCTAGATCTTCTGGTGCATCTATGATTACTTCTTCCTCTTCTTCCTGCTCTTCAAGATTTATAAATTCTATATCGTGACCAAATTCTTCTCCAACTAATTCGATGATTTCAGCATCCAATCTTTGGTTGATAGAAACAATCACACCTAGGTTCATACATTTAGTAATCACTTCAGTGACACTCACATTCATCAAACTAGCCAATTCAGAAACGGATACAAATTCGGTAAGTTTTAGGGTTGTTTCCTGAGATTCTAATTGTTTGATCTCTTCTTTTTCTCTTTTATCAGCTCTGTTATCTCTTCGTATTTTCTGACGTTTCTTTTTGCCACCACCAGAAATTCTGGCCATGGTAGCTTTTATTTTATCATCAATCTCCTTCTGAGATACTGTTTTTACTTCATCATCTTTTTTGGTAGATTTCTTACCTCGACCACCACCTGGCTTAAAGGTTTGGGCAGTAACTTTTTTTCTTTTTCTTTTTCTTTTATTGGCTTGATTATTATCAGATTTTTGAGTTCCACCTTTAGAAGAGGAATTAGACTTGTTATCTGATTTAGGTTTTTTATCGAACTTTTTGGTATCAATTTTACCTAAAATTTTAAGACCTTGAAGCTGAGGAGCTTTCGTTTTAATCTCTTCTGGTGGTACAGTTGTATCCTCTTTTTTCCTTGGTTTAGGTGCTACACTTTCTTTTGGAGTATCCTTTTTTTGCTCTACAGGAGGTTTTTCTCCTTTCTTTTTAGGTTTTGTGCTATCAACTTTTGCTTTTTCGGCCTTCTTCTTAGTTTCAGGAGCTTTTTCAACCTTTTTCTTTTCTGGTTTCTTTTCAGGTTTCTTTTCAGGTTTCTTTTTGTCAAGGTCAATTTTTCCAATAACCTTGACTTTAGGTCTATCAGACGCAGGACTAAAGACTTCTTTTCCTTTATCTTTTTCTTTTTCTTTTACCTCTTCAGATTGAGCCTCTTGTTTTTCTTTTTCTTTGGCTTTTTCTTCTTGGGCGTCCGCTTTTTTAAGGATTTCGTCAACTTGTTCGTCTAAACCTTTCAATTTAGGCGCTTGAACTTCCTCTTTTTTAGGTTTAACAACTATTGGTGCTGGTTTTTCTATTACCTCCACCTTTTGTTCTTCCTCTTTTGAATTTCTACTACCAATAACTAGGGAGTCGGCTTGTTCCTTAATGGTCATAGAAGTGCTAAACTCTTTTATAAGAGCACTGTACATCTCATCGGATACTTTCGAGGTAGGTTTATTTTCAATTTCAAACCCATTATCCTTCAGGTATTCCACGATGGTCGATGTACCAACATTTAATTCTTTTGCTATTTTAACTAGACGTCCAGCCATTCAAAAATTTAAAATCAAGAAGATACCTCCTTAAAAGTCTGCAAAGGTATCGAAATTAGTTAATCTTCCTCAAATTCAGAAGCGAGAATCTTTAACACTTCTTTTACTGTTTCTTCTTCTAAATCAGTCCTTCTCGTTAATTCTTCCATACTTAGATTTAATACGCTTCTAGCGGTATCGCATCCTATTCCTTTCAATTCATCAATAACCCAATTATCGATTTCATCGTTGAATTCGTCTAAATCGACATCTTCAAAATCAGGCTCATCGCTTTCACGGTATACATCAATCTCAAATCCAGTTAGCTTACTCGCTAATTTAATGTTTGATCCACCTTTACCGATGGCTAATGATACTTGATCAGCAGCAAGGAATACGGAAGCAGTTCCTTTTTCTTGGTTTATGCTAATATTAGATACTTTAGCTGGGGTCAATGCTCGTTGAATAAACAAGGTAAGATTGCTTGTATAATTAACGATATCTATATTTTCATTCTTTAATTCTCTTACTATTCCATGGATTCTTGATCCTTTCATCCCGACGCAGGCTCCTACAGGATCTATCCGATCATCGTAAGATTCTACAGCAACTTTTGCTCTTTCTCCTGGAATTCTTACAATCTTTTTGATAACAATCAGACCGTCTTCAATTTCCGGAACTTCCTGTTCCATTAATTTTTCAAGGAATCGACTATCTGTTCTAGAAATAACTACAACTGGATTGTTGTTTTTCATTTCTACTTTTTTGATAACCGCTCTCACCATATCTCCTTTACGGAAATAATCACCTTTGATCATTTCATTTCTAGGCAATACCAACTCATTACCAGTCGCATCATCTAGAACGAGTAATTCTCTTTTTAGAATTTGGTGAATTTCACCTAATAAGATATCACCTTCACGATCAAAGTATCGTTTGTAGATCTCATCTTTTTCTAATTCTAATATTCTAGAGATAAGTGTTTGTCTAGCAGCCATGATAGATCTTCTACCAAAATCTTCAACATCTAGTTGCTCATAACACTCTTCACCAATTTCATAATCTTCATCAATTGATTGGGCTTCTGAGATTGATATTTGGCTTCTTTCATCAGTTACCTCACCATCCGGTACAATTTCTCGGACTCTCCAAAGTTCAAGGTCACCACTCGTGGTGTTGACGATTACATCAAAATTATCGTCAGATCCGTATTTTTTTCGAATTAATGTTCTAAAAACATCTTCTAGGACCCTAACCATGGTTGGCCTATCGATATTTTTTCCTGCTTTAAATTCCGAAAAGGATTCTACTAATTTCACGTTTCAAAAATTAAAATGCTAAAACAATAAATGATTTATCTATTTCTTTAAAATCCAAATGCTGGATTTCAATTTCTTTTTTCACTTTCTTTTCGATGGATATCGTTGTGTTTTCAACAAGAATCAATTTTCCTTCTACCTCAGAACCATCGATTAAGGTTGCTTTAATTTTTCTTCCAATATGCTTTTCATATTGTCTTAAAAACTTTAGGGGAGCATCTGCGCCTGGAGAAGAAACATCTAACGTATATATTTCCCCAATTACTAAAGATTCATCCAAATATTCTTCAATTCCTCTGCTTATGGTCCTGAACTTATCATAAGAAACCGGCCCATCTGCATCAATAAAAACTTCAATTTTCTTATCCTTTATCTTTAAATCTACTAAGAAAGCATCTTTTAGTCTTTCTTCTGAAGAGATTAAATCCTGGATAATATTTTGAATTTTTGATAAAATTACTTCCATATAAAACAAAAGAGGGAACAATTGCTGTTCCCTCCATTAATTAACGTACTGCAAATATAATAAATATTGTGAGACAAAGCAATTAGGTGATATATGATGCTTGTAAACCAGTTTGTATTAAATTTGTTATCAACCTATATATTATGAAAGAAAACAATCAAATAGATAACTTGCTTCAAAAAGGGTTGAATTTAGAGCATTTAACCATAGAAGAAGGGCTGCAATTATGGAGAGGAGCTAAGACAACTGAATTGATGTATGTGGGAGATCAGATTCGACAGAAACATGTGCCGGGAAATACGGTCACTTGGATTATAGATCGAAATAGTAATACAACAAATGTGTGTATTGCCAATTGTAAGTTTTGTAATTTCTATAGAAGGCCTGGTCACGAGGAAAGTTATATTACGACCATTGAAGAGTACAAGCAGAAAATTGAAGAGACATTTCAATTAGGAGGGGAGCAATTGTTATTACAAGGAGGGCATCATCCCGACTTGGGTTTACAATATTATTGTGATTTATTTTCTGAGTTAAAGTCACTGTACCCAAATCTAAAGCTGCATGCTTTGGGTCCACCGGAGATTGCCCATATTACCAAACTAGAGCAAAGTACTCATACAGAAGTATTAAGTGCGTTAAAGAAATCTGGTTTGGATTCTCTTCCGGGAGCAGGGGCAGAAATTCTAAATGATAGAGTGAGAAGATTAATATCAAAAGGAAAATGTGGTGGTCAGGAATGGTTGGATATTATGGAGGCAGCACATAAATTAGATATTACTACTTCTGCAACGATGATGTTTGGACACATTGAAACCGATGAGGAGAGGATGGAGCACTTTGTACGACTAAGAGAAGTGCAAGATAGAAAACCAACTCATGCAAAAGGATTTCTAGCTTTTATTCCTTGGCCATTTATGGATGAAGATACGATTCTTAAAAAATTAAAAAGAGCAAGAAATACTTGTACAGGAGATGAATACACACGTATGATTGCCATGAGTAGAATCATGCTTCCCAATGTGAAAAACATTCAAGCATCTTGGCTTACCGTTGGGAAAAGAATTGGGCAAGTTTGTTTACATTCGGGTGCCAATGATTTTGGTAGTATCATGATAGAAGAAAATGTGGTTTCTGCAGCAGGAGCTCCATTTCGATTTACTGCCAATGGAATCCAAGCTGCGATTCGACAAGCAGGTTTTATGCCTCAATTAAGAAACCAACAATATGAATTTCGGGACCTACCTGAGAATATAATTCAACAAGAATTAGATCAAGCTACAATGGTTGTGGACTAAGAAATAATTAATATGGAAAGTCAATATGAAAACGCCCTTGAAGCAGCTCAATATGTGAAGGGTCAACTTACAGCTTCTACACCAGTTGTCGCCATTACATTGGGAACGGGATCTAGCAAACTCACAGATCATATTAATGTAAAATTAGTGATCCCATATAATGAGATTCCTCATTTTCCAAGCACTAAAGTAGCAAGTCATAATAACGATTTCATTATTGGAGAAATCAATGAAGTGCCGGTTATTTGTTTAGCAGGAAGAATCCATTATTATGAAGGCTGGTCTATGAAGGAATTGACCTTTCCAATTAGAGTACTACAACTTTTAGGAGTCAAAAAGTTAATCATGACAAATGCCTCTGGTGGATTAAATCCAAATTATCATGCTGGAGATATAGTGCTGGTCAAAGATCATATAAACTTACTTCCAGAGCATCCATTACGAAGTGAAAATGACGAGAGATTCGGAATAAGGTTTCCTGATATGAGTGATGCTTATTCTAAAGATTTGAGAGATAAGACCATTGCTGCTGCTCAAGATTTAGGAATAGATCTGAAGGAAGGGGTGTATGCTTCTTTACAGGGACCTAGTCTGGAAACGCCGGCAGAATACAATTGGCTACACATCATTGGTGCAGACTTGGTAGGCATGTCTACCGTGCCAGAGGTAATCGTCGCGAAACATGCTGGAATAGAAGTTTTGGTGTTTTCTATTGTAACGAATGTGTGCTATCCGCCTGATCAAATCAGTAAAACGACTGTGGAAGAAGTGATTGAAGTAGCGAATAAAGCTAGTTTGGTCCTAGAAAAGATTATTAGAAGGGTAGTCGATGAAATTTAATAGATACTTATTTATAATATAACCTACACACCATTTCAGAATTATACGGAGTTTTTAAATCTAATACTTGAAAGTATGTACTCTTGTATTAGCTAAATTAAGAAACCAAATTGAAACACTTCCTGCATTCAAGTAATATAAATAATTGGGGCCTATCTTTTGGACATCTAAGTGCTCTGAATCTGGAAGTATATTTTTGATAAAAACAAGGTAGAATCGTTATGTCAAGATACTTTTTATACTCCACAAAAAGGTGCTAAATTTCATTTTTGGTTTTCTTTATCTAGACGGACATACTTAGACATACTCGGGGATAATCTATACTATTACTATTATAGATATTGCTCATAAAATCACTAGAGAATTATTCCATTATGGAGCATTTTAGATTAAAATCGGGGCAATCCACTTTTTATTCTGTCACAAATTTTGGTTTAATATGGCGATTTTTAAACTAGGGCCATTGCAGCGATTCCAACCTACCTTCGTTATTTAAATAACTACGAATAAAATAGACTAAATAATAACCATTTAAATAGACTAAAAGCACAACTATGAATAGACTAAAAGCACAACTATGAAACAAATTTTAACTCTTGGAATATTGTTCTCTTTTAGTTCCATGTCTAGTGCGCAAATGACAGAAGCGCTTTTTTCTGATTGTGGACTCGCTCAGGGATTTGATTTTTACTATGATATTATTCCCCCCGACAAACAGAGTACTCGTTTCCTTAAAAAAACTACGATTGAGGGCACTGAACTTTTGATGTTTGAATTAATCATTAGTGGTAATTATGATCCTCGTTCCTTATTACAGTATTTTAGAGTAGATGGTCAAAAGGTGTATTGGTATAATACAAACCACGACCCTGAAAACCCAAGTAGCCAGCAAGAATGGTTGTTTTATGATTTTGAACCTGAAGAAGGAGAAACAGTACTGGTCGCAACCATTAACCAGCCTGGATTTCTAATTGTACCTCTAGAATATACCGTAATGGAAAAGTCTACAATCCAATATATGGATGGAGTGGATCGTATCCGAATGGTTCTTCAGGCAGATAATAATCCATCTACCATCGAGTGGATAGAAGGTGTTGGAAATATAAATGGAGGAATATTTAGACCAGAAGTAAGGATAGGGGATAATCTTCTTAAGTGTGTGAGTAATGTTGATGGTGTCATCTGGATAGCGGACGATAGCACGGAAGAAGAATGTGAAGATTACTTGAATCTACTGATTACTGAGTTGGGACCTGAACCGTGTGAATCAACCGTTTCCGTCGCCAATGGGAAAAAGAAATATTTCAACATATACCCAAATCCTGTCATAGATCGAATAACTATTGAAAAAAGCAGTCATGATCCTGTGAACTTAATCATACGAGATCCTTTAGGGAATGAAATTATGAATACTCGAATAACGACATCATCGGAAAACATCGATTGTTCAGCATTGAATTTTGGATATTATATGATCCAGTTAATTGACGATCAAAACAATGTCGTTCGAACAGAAAGATTAATAGTGGGTAATCATTGATATTAGATAAAAATCTAAAGTTGATTTTGCTCTAGATAAAAGGAATGTCGCGCATTATGCACGACATTCCTTTTTCTATATTTATTTGGATATATGTTGATAGCATGCACTCAATTGGTCATAACGCATTGGATCGGGGGAGGGGGTGAGTAGAGTTTGAATTCAGGTGCCTGTTTTAATGAATTTAGTAGTGCTATATTTTTCGCCGTCAAATACATTTAAGTAATAAATTCCCGGCTTGAGGTTATCAACGTTGATTGGATTATGGTATGAAGTTAGAATCATTTTTCCATGATGATTGAAAATCTGAACCATCACATAATTATCCGTTTGAAGGTAAAGAGTACTTTTAACTGGATTAGGATAAATTATAAAGTCATCGGAGGACTCCTTTCTTGATTTGTTAGATGAAATTAATTGAGTTGAAACATTATCAACAGACATTGCAGCATACCCGTTCTCAATATCACTAAATTGGTCCCTAAATCCAAATGCTTCGAATCTTATTTGTAGCGAGTCACCAGATTCCAACCAATCATCAGGAATTAATATTTCCTTCCTTCGAAATTCATCCGTAACTACTGATAGGGTATCTGAAAAGTACATTTCCCCAGAAACCCTATTAAGAATAGAAGTTATGCAATGCCCATTATCGACTAAGCTATCGCATCTAATGTCATATAAAATTATTTAAGGATTAGACACTAAATATGTTTGACTTAAAATACCTGGTGAGGTAGTATCTAGTCCTTGAAAACTGCTACTTATGTTCGCAAAACAATTACTTTCTTCCGTTCTCTTTTCTATCGGGGTATTAGCAAACCCAGTAGGGGTTGTTTCATTATTTGTAGACCATCCAATTGGGTTTT
>Ga0209828_1001864_pt1 | contig 18316 bp, 17 predicted proteins | sample MaitaG_FD_187429 | JGI IMG/M metagenome (GOLD analysis project Ga0209828, IMG submission 187429) | Marine algal microbial communities from Maine, USA - Maine_Asex2 metaG (SPAdes) (version 2) | ecosystem: Host-associated > Algae > Red algae > Unclassified | place: Maine, USA | collected 2015-01-05 | reverse complement strand
ACGAAAACGAAGAAGAACATCTTGAAAAACAACTTTTAACATTGGTAGTGGAAGCAAATGTTGAAGAGTTTTATGCTTATGCCAATATTAATAAACACCCACCCTACGATGAAGAGAGGTTGAATTTATTTTTTAGTACAAACAATCCAGCAGGTCTTGTAATTAAAAATAACCTAAGGCATAAAAAACATTTTAATTGGGTTCTAAGCACGAAGGACCATGGAAGCGACTATAAAATATTAGCAATTGAAGTTTCCAATAAGTTTAGTGAATATGCAACAATAGAAACGAATGAGTACTGGAAACTTTGTTGGATAAATAAGGAAACAAAGACCCTGCAGTTCGTTTACGACTCAATTAATAAACAAACGTATTTAGTAGCACGGAATAAAGAGGGATCTTGGTATATAAAGGACAATATCTATTCTTCCAACTTAGATAAACGCAGACCAAAATATATTAGTGACGAAAACGTAGTGGATCGTATAGAAAAAGGAGAAAGGGCAAACCTAAGTGCGTTAAAAAATCTTTTAGAAAGCAATGAGCTTGGTCTTGCCATAGCATTTATGAAAAGAACGACAGAGCAAACGATTCAAAAGCCCGAAAGCAATGCGCTTAAAGACATTTCAGCAGAATACCAAGAGAACTTAAGGCTGTTAAATATAAATAATCGATCTACCGAAATCTTCAATAAAACGAATGCCACGCTTAAGTACGATATTTTGAAACTGTGGGACAGAATATTTAAATAAGATAGCTTTAAAACAACGTATCTTTGGCAAATGAAGCAGATTCTATTCTTTTGTCTAGTATTTTTTTTGATTCTTGGGTGCAAGGAAGAACAAGCCCTTATGCCTAAGCCCCGGATGTATCCAAAAATAGAATTCCCAGCAAAGAACTATATTGATTTCGTAAATAATGACTGTAACTTTACGTTTGAAATTCCAGAATACGCTATCATCGAAAAGGAGACAGAATACTTTGACGAAAAACCTATTCACCCATGTTGGTTTGATATAGATATTCCCCAACTCAACGGTAAAATCCACTGTAGTTATTTTCCTATAAATAATAAAAAAGAATTTGAAGGTCTCGTAGAAGATGCGTATGAATTTATAAGCAAGCATAACCAAAAAGCAAATTATCGAGACGAGGTTGTAATACAAAAACCAAATAATGTTAGCGGAATAATATTTGAAATGTCTGGAGAAGTTGCGACTCCCGTTCAATTTTATTTAACGGATAGTACACAGCATTATTTGAGAGGTTCTGTTTATTTCTATAATCAAGTAGATCCAGATTCTATGGCAATTGTATATGATTTTGTCAAGGAGGATGTAGCAAAACTTATAGAGACGTTTGAGTGGAACGATTAGGTCTATTTATAGAGTTTTGTGTTGGGATAAGAGTTAACCCAAGCAAACCAAAAAATTTCATGGGCCGCTAGTCTTTTTAGCGACACACCTTCTGCACTATGAATTCCTTGTTCATCCACTGTCCATGTATTTCCCCGAGAATCCTTGACACGCATATCATCAAAAAAATCAAAACGGTGCGTTTCTGTAGCATATGCTCTAGAAGCACCGGAAGGGTCTGTTAATATTGTTAAATGTGTTTCTGCTAGTTTTTCATGAACGATAGGATTAGATTTTAGATAAGAGCTTGAAAAAACGGTTGGGAAATCTCTATACTTATCTACGCGAACAACAAACACTTCCTCTTTATTTGCCAAGCTTTTATCAATAATCGGTACAGGAAACATAAGATTGTCCGTGGCGTAGTATTCATTATATGCATTGCCTTCATCGTAGTTACGATCGTAGCCTGTATCTAGTGACAAAACCTCAGTATCTGGATGTAATTTTTTCCATGCCCCCCATGTAGTCGTTACTAAAGGGTAGGCTTCCAGCTGAATTCCCTGTCCAACAAGAGGACCCATTACAGGAGCGCCTTCCACCGTATTCCATAGAGATTGTGTAGCCTTGTCATACATTAGCTTATTAGATCGGTATAGAAACCCGCTCGTCCCAAGATCATGTCTTATGCCATTGTACGTCATGTCATAGGCGATAACAGTCCCACAAAGCGTACAAAACACTCCAGCTATATCTATATCTCCGAAGCTATCTACAAAAAATTCATGCCAAGCTAAAATTCGTTTTGGATACGCTCTTGTCTCTCCTTTAAAACTAAAACCAAAAACAATATCGCCATCATTTAAGTAGGTGGCAGTTTCTGCTGAAATCATTTTTGGAAAACGCAATGGAGGAATACCATCTTGTAAAACACCACCCCATAGAATTTCGTCTAATCGAATTGTTGCACTGTTTTGTCTTTCCTTAAAGTAGGTAAGAAACTTAGGGTCAATGTGTTGATAAATTTCTGCCTTAAAGTCACCATAAAATTCAGGATAGTTTGCTGGGGCTTTCCAGAGTTTTTCAAGACTTGTATAGAAGCTTCCTTTGGATCCAACACCATTTTTATCATTTATTAAATCTTGCAATCCATGCGTTAAAACATTATCGCCGCTCATACGAATCACTTCTAACAATAAGGGAATATATGCATCATCCCATGAAGATTTAATCTCGCTAAGCATTTTTTCTTTTTCCAGAGCTGTGCCATACAGCAGTGTTTTAAAGGAGCTCAATTTCAGAGAAAGTAGACTCTCTTGACCTTTTGAAAAATCTACTGCAAAATCCCAGGGAAGCAGGTGCGCAATGCGTTGTTCTGCCCAAAATCCGTATTCTTTTACCGAGTTTTCATTAAGAATGTGTCCGTATTTATCAAGAGCTAAGAAGGGGCTCACCTTGTAGAGCTGCGAATGGACAATTCGCTTCTTGGATCTATTCATAGACACAGGAACGTCCAAGAAATCTCTATCTTGGGGTGAATCCTGTGCTCCATTATATCTCTTTAGATCTTTTATTGCTACATCAAGAAAATTATTAAACCACAATTGATAGGTATTCGTATGCGCGTCAAAGGTGAGAATAGAATCAAGATTAGGACTTCCAACCGTGTGAAACTCTGCATTTTTATATTCTAGAAAACGCAGTTCATAATCGTCTTCTACGTTTTGATTGTTAATTACTGTACTTAAAAAATTACGTCTACTATGCTGGAAGGTCTTCACTCTATTTTCTGTGACTTCTTTTAGGTTTTGGTCAGATGAAATGTCTGTAAATTTGGCATATCCATTGTACTGGCTGGCACCGTCATTACTTACCATCAATTCCTTTAGAAGAAAATCAATTTGATAGCCCAAATAATTATTGGAGATTTCTATTAGATCAATAGCAGTAACGAGAAGGGTGTTATCGTGCTCATGAAAACGAAGAACCTCAGGATTGTGAATCTTAACGTTTTTGGTTATTTTATCTTTGCCCAGAAAAGCTTCTTTGAATTTGTTATAATTCTTTTTCCACTGCTTGTCTCGTTTTCCAACGATTGTAATTTGATCAATCGACAGACCATTTGAATCAAGGTAAATAACTCTGGAGTTGTCTAATTCTTGGTACTCTTTCCAAGAAATAAAGTAGTTTTCATAGGCGATATGGCTAATAACCAGCCTTTCCTTAATTTCTGGAGGTAATTCAAAGCGCACTAATCCCGCGGCGTCACTGATGGTCCCATAACTGCTATTAAGAACAAAGACATGCGCACCAATTATGGGTTCATCTGTAACATTGTCTTTTACAATGAATTGTAAAAAGCTTTTTTGTGCACTTAAATGTGCAGTCGAAATAATGAGATAAGATATGATGAGTAGCGCATTCCGCATGGAATAAATATAAAGGTTTTTCTATTTTTATTTCGTTCGCTTAGGGACATATATAGATCGTTCGCGTTGCTCACTGTTAGATCGCTCACGATGTTCGCTGTTAGATCGTTCGCTGTGCTCACTGTTAGATCGCTCACGATGTTCGCTGTTAGACCGTTTGCGTTGCTCACTGTTAGATCGCTCACGATGTTCGCTGTTAGATCGTTCGCGTTGCTCACTGTTAGATCGCTCACGATGTTCGCTGTTAGATCGTTTGCGTTGCTCACTGTTGGATCGCTCACGATGTTCGCTGTTAGACCGTTCGCGTTGCTCACTGTTAGATCGCTCACGTTGTTTGCTGTTAGATCGTTCGCGTTGCTCACTGTTGGATCGCTCACGATGTTCGCTGTTAGATCGTTCGCGTTGCTCACTGTTGGATCGCTCACGATGTTCGCTGTTAGATCGTTCGCGTTGCTCACTGTTAGATCGTTTGCGTTGCTCACTGTTGGATACAGACACACAAAAATTACTTATTAAATGAGTCTAGGGTCTGGCTTCTAAAATCTAATGCCTTTTTCTAAACTGCGACACTATGATCTCTTAGGGCATCATTTAATGATGTTTTCTTGTCTGTGCTTTCTTTTCTTTTTCCGATGATAAGTGCACATGCAACATTGTATTTACCAGCTGGAAATTCTTTTTCGTAAGTACCAGGAATAACAACTGATCGTTCAGGAACCTCTCCTTTAAAAGTTACAGGTTCTGGTCCACTGACATCTATAATATGAGTCGATTGGGTTAGAACAACATTGGCCCCCAAAACAGCCTCTTTCCTAACACGCACACCCTCCACGATTATAGATCTAGAGCCAATAAAGCAATTATCTTCTATAATGGTAGGAGTTGCTTGTAAAGGCTCCAAAACACCTCCAATACCAACACCACCTGACAAATGCACATGTCTACCAATCTGTCCACAAGAACCTACGGTTGCCCAAGTGTCCACCATGGTCCCGGAACCCACCCAAGCACCTATATTTACGTAACTAGGCATCATTATAACCCCTTTTTCTAAAAAAGCCCCATAACGAGCAATAGCGTGTGGGACAACGCGCACACCCTGCGCTGCATAGTCCTTTTTAAGTGCCATTTTATCGTGAAACTCAAAAGGGCCCACCTCAATCGTGCTCATTTTTTGGATTGGGAAATAGAGCACAACAGCCTTCTTTACCCACTGATTTACTTTCCAATCGCTACCATCTGGTTCTGCTACTCGTATCTTACCTTTATCGAGCATTTCAATGACTGAGCGAATGGCATCTTGGTGCTCTTTCGTTTTTAATAACTCTCTATCATTCCAAACAGCCTCAATTTTTTCTTCTAACATGATTCTATTCCTATGTGATTTAATAAATGATATTGTAGGCAAACAATTGACCTAAAATTCCCACAAGATAACCCAAATACAATTGTTCTTTATTGTGTGCCTTTAAATACATCCTAGAGGCACCAATAAGACCAGCAATAAAAACAATAAGAGCAATTATAAATATTGTTGAAATGCTAAAAACGGAAGAACCTGCATATATTTCAAACTGTCCATAACTATATTGATGTAGCAAAATAAATGCGAAGACAAGACCTCCAGCACCGACTGTATGCAAACTTATTTTAGTAAAGTTGTTAATAAAGAAAGCTACAAAAAGAGAAATAGTGCTTCCTAAAACAAAGACATGATACAGGGTAGGTAAATAACTATTAGAACGAATATTAACATAAAGCCAGAGGTAAAAAATACCCGTTGCAATAAGTGGGCCTACACGTTCCATTTTATCATGCATCTCTAAACTGGCCAAAAGTCCTAAAAAACGCATCATAAGTATAGAAATGAGCGGAAGAACAACAGTGATCATTAATACGCTTATAAGCAGAATATTCCTGGATTTAGGGTCTTGAACGCTAAACAAGTAAGGATTTATATAAAGCGTAGCCAATAAGAGGTAAATCAGTACGAAAAGGGGATGAAAAAGAAGAGATATGGCCTTACTTAAATTTTTTAGCATGCATTGCTATCTTTGAGGACCAAAAGTACTCTTTCATCTTAAGAAAACATAAACATTATTAAACGTAACATTAACAGTATCACATCGTTATCACAATAAGATAGATACATTATGTATAAAGTAATAAACATAGCAATAATTAGCTTCCTACTGACATCTGTCGGCAGGACTCAGGTTAGAGTAAATTCCAAGGATACTATTGAGATAGACTCTATGATGCTTGAAGAGCAAGATTTGTTCGGAGTAGAGAAAATCGATACAAGTGTAGAGCCAAGGAAAATCGCAAAGTACAACTACAAATTTAAAACAAATGTTGAGGATTTTGATACGATAAAGTATCAGGAAGAGGTGGATGATTTAGGTCTATTTGAAACGACAGTGAAGGGTAGAGTAATGACAGCCATGATTACTCCAGAAGGTGATACGCTCATCATGGAAACCTTAGATGATATTTCTATCACATCGTTACGTTCTTTTAAGTCAGACGCAGATTATAGAAAGTATATGAAGTTTAAGAGATATGCAGCAAAAGTGTATCCATATGCAAGAGAAGCAATTAAGATTTTTAGAGAAATGGAATATGCTACAAAAACAATGAAGAAAGACGAAAAGAAAAAGTATATCAAAAAGCTTGAGGAAGATCTTAAAGTAGAATTTGAAGAGCCGTTAAAAAGACTGACCAAACTGCAAGGCAAGATTTTGATTAAGATGATAGAAAGAGAGTTGGATCGTACAATGTATGATCTACTTAAAGAATTGAAAGGTCGTTTTAAGGCGTACACTTGGCACAGCTTTTCTAAACTATACAGCTATGATTTAAAGGAGGGTTATCACTATGGCAAGTACGAAATATTGGATGCAGTACTTCAAGATTTCAACATCTCTTATAGAATAGAACAAGAAGCGAATAAATAAAAAATACAGATACACGTGGAAACTCAAAATATAGCGAGAAGAACAGCATATAAGACAAAAATAAGCTGGAAGAGTCCCAGTAATCTAGCTATTATAAAATACTGGGGTAAATATGGAACACAATTTCCCAAGAACCCATCCATTAGCTTTACGCTAAATAATGCATACACCATATCTACTATCAGCTATGTAAAAAAGGCCATGAGTTCCGATGAGGTACATCTTGAATTTTTGTTTGAAGGAAAAGAAAACTCCTTGTTTAAAACAAAGCTTTTGAAGTTTCTTGAAAGTATAAAGAACCACTTTTCGTTTTTAACTGATTATGATTTAGAAATAGAAAGCGAAAATTCGTTTCCGCATTCGTCTGGAATTGCAAGTTCTGCATCTAGTATGTCTGCAATCGCACTTTGTTTATGCAGTATGGAAAGAGATATAAAAGGGACATTAAAGTCGGACGAAGAGTTTTTTAAAAAGGCATCTTACATTGCTCGTCTAGGTAGCGGTTCTGCAAGTAGATCCGTATATCCATCCCTTGCATTTTGGGGAGCGTCAGAGCATTTAGATGAGTCTAGTAATGAATATGCAATTCCCTATACCAAGACAGTGAACCCTGTATTTTTAAGTTTTCATGATGACATTCTTATTGTTAGTAAAAAGGAGAAGTCGGTTTCTTCTACAGCAGGACATAAGCTGATGGAAGGGAATGTGTTCGCAAGTGCGAGGTATAAGCAGGCAAATAATAGAATGCAAAGCCTTTTGAAAGCCATGAAGGACGGGGATTTAGAGACTTTTGGCAAAATATGTGAAGACGAAGCATTAACACTACACGCACTTATGATGTGTAGCGATCCTTCGTATATCTTGATAGAGCCACAAACTCTAAGTCTTATAAAAGAGATTAGAAATTATAGAGAAGAAACAGGACATCCCGTATATTTTAGTTTAGACGCTGGACCTAATATTCACTTATTGTATCCAAATAAAATTGCTAAAGACATACAGAGGTGGAAGGAAAATGTATTGAATGGTTTTTGTCTTGAAATACTCAAAGACTTTGTTGGACAAGGACCGGTAAAAATGAAAACATGAAATATACAATTCTAGTTTTAATATCAATTTTTACGTTTAACCTATATGGGCAAAACACAGTTGTAGAAACAGAAGAGGGGTTTAGCAATATGATTGATTCATATTTGAGCTACTCAGTTCCACTTATTTCCGTAGGAGATTTAACTGAGATTAAAAGCGATGTTATTCTACTAGATGCACGAGAAGAAAATGAGTACATTGTTTCTCATATTCCTGGTGCTGTGCATGTGGGTTATGATAAGCCCAAAGAGAAGGTAATGGACGATTTAGATAAAAGCAAAACTGTTGTAGTGTATTGTTCTATAGGATACCGGAGTGAAAAAATAGGAGAACGTTTGCAACAAAAGGGATTCAGAAATGTGCTAAATCTATATGGCTCTATATTTGAGTGGGTTAACCAAGGTAATACCGTCGTGAGTATGAGTAATGAAGAGACAAAAGAGATTCACACCTATGATAAAAAATGGGGAAAGTGGATGACTAATAAGAATTACAAAAAGGTGTACTAGTATTTGTACAAAGCAAACCCTATTTCCTCTACTCCTTCTAAATAACCTGTTCTGGAATATTGTTCTAACTGTAAGTTGTGCTTGCCAGCCTCTGCAAAGTTGAAACTATCTTTTAGTACCACGCGATAAGCGCAATCTTTAGAATTACAATTAGCGAACCATCTGCCATATTTATCTGAAAGCTGAATCGATACCGTATCTGTAGCCGATTTACTATTTGGGAACACGGTTTTTATGCGGGTATAAATATTTTGGAAATCGTAGTCGGTAGTGTGGGTAAGTGCCATTTCTAAGCGATACTTTTCACTGATATCATCTACTTGTATTGGAAAATCAAATGTTTGATCGTATCTCCAAATTCCATCGGGTAGGACTAAACTTTCTTCTAATACAGGAGTCTCGCTACAGGAAACGAATAGAACAAGGGTTAGATATATACATACAATTCTCATCTATTCAAAGTAGTCCTTCATGCGTTCAAAAAATCCTTTTTCAGATTTACCAGGATTAGGTTTGAAGTTTTCCATATCACGCAATGACTCTAAAAGCTTTTTCTCCTCAGATGTTAATTGTTTAGGTGTCCAGATATTTACGTTGATTAGTTGGTCTCCTTTACCGTAGCTTTGAACAGAAGGAAGTCCCTTACCGCGTAATCTAAATATCTTACCAGCTTGTGTGCCAGGCGGAATTTTAATTTTTACTTTACCGCCTAAAGTTGGCACTTCCACTGAGGTACCAAGAGAAGCATCAGCAAAGTTAAGGAATAGATCATGAATAATGTTTTTTCCTTCGCGTGCAAAATGATCATGCGGTTTCTCTTCGATGTTTATTAATAAATCACCAGCTGGACCTCCGCTTTTACCTGCATTTCCTTTGCCACGCATAGAAAGCTGCATACCTTCTTCCACACCTGCAGGAATTTCTATTTCTATTTTTTCGTTTTCATATACACGACCATCCCCCTTACACTCACTGCACTTTGAGGTGATCTGATGTCCTGCGCCCGAACACGTAGGACAGACCGAAGTCGTTTGCATATGACCCATGAAAGTTTCTTTGACCCTACGGACATAGCCAGAACCATTACAAGAGCTACAGTTTTTTACGGAGCTTGCATCTTTGGCACCACTCCCATCACAGGTTTTACACGCTGTTTGTTTCTTTACTTTTATTTTTTTTGTAACACCGTTTTCGATGTCTTCTAAACTCAGTGCTACTTTAATTCTAAGGTTACTGCCTTTCTGCACTCGGCGGCTTCTTCTTCCGCCACCGCCACCGCCTCCGAAAAAGGATTCGAAAGGGCTACCAGAATCTCCAAAGATATCTCCAAACTGAGAAAAGATATCTTCCATGGTCATTCCGTTTCCAGAGAAACCACTACCTTGTCCCATACCAGCATGTCCAAAGCGATCATAGCGCGCCTTCTTGTCTGCGTCACTTAGGATCTCGTAAGCTTCAGCAGCTTCCTTAAACTTCTCTTCAGCATTCTTGTTGTCAGGATTTTTGTCTGGATGAAATTTCATAGCAATCTTACGATATGCCTTTTTAATTTCTTTGTCTTCAGCGTTTTTGCTGACACCAAGAACTTCGTAATAATCTCTTTTCGCCATCTTATTTTCCAACGACAACTTTTGCGTGCCGTATAATTTTGTCGTTTAGGTAATATCCTTTTTCTACCGTGTCAATAATTTTTCCTTTCATATCCTCAGATGCTGCAGGTATTTCACTTATTGCGGCATGTAGTTCAGGATCAAAATCTTTTCCATTTGTTTCCATAACAGTGATGCCTTGTGCCTTCAAAGTAGAATGTAACTTATTGTAGACGATGAGTACGCCTTCGCTAAATTCTTCACTCGTGTTTTCATCTTCTGCACTTTGCTTAGCACGATCAAAATCATCAAGCACAGGAAGAATCTTTTTCAAGGTACTTTGTCCAGCAGAATTAATAAGCTCTAGCCGCTCTTTAAGAGTACGCTTTTTATAGTTTTCAAACTCCGCATATAGTCTTAAAAACTTGTCTTTTTGTTCAGCCACCTGGTTCTCTAATTCAGCAATTTGTTCTTTAGAACTCGGCTTTTTAGACTTCTTTTTAGAAGGAGTCGCTTCTTCTCCATCTGTAGATTTTTTAGATGTCATTTTTTCCTTTAGTTTTTCTAACATATTATCTCACTTCAATAGTCGAGCCATATGGCAATTTGCGCCAAGTTGTCAGGTTTTTAAGCGCTCTGCAAGGTAAGCATCTATTTCTGCAAAACTCATATTCCTACCAATCAAAGTGCCATCAGGGGCTACAAAGAACATGGTCGGTAAATCTGTCACACCATAGCTGAGCGCGAGAGGTGAGGAAAGAACTAGTTTACTGGTCTGAATGATGTGATAAGGCCAGCGTAGTCCGTCTTTCTTAATTGCGGAATGTACTCTTTTATCATTCTTTTCAATGGCTACATTTACGATTTCAAAACCAGATGCTTCATTGAACAGCTTCTTTTCATATTTATCATAAAGTGCAACCAATTTGGGGTTGTCTCGCCTACAAGGCGGGCACCAAGATCCCCAAAAGTCAATCAAGACAAAATTTCCCTCCAACTGACTCAACTTGAATGCACTATTATCTGGTAAGACTCCTTCTATTTCGGCAACTTTACTACCATTGGTGGTTCGAGTTTTAGAATAGAGTGTATACCCTAAGTATCCTAATACGGAGATAAAGAAAATGATATTGAAAATCTTGCTCAAGCGTTTGTATTTACAAGATTTAACGCAGAATATTTGTGTCTAGTTCTTTCAGGTTCTATTTAAATGCTTCTAATTTAAATAAAATGGAATTTGAAGCATTATATCTCATGTAAATATTAAAAGATTACGTATGTATTTTATACCTTATCCATCTATAATTTACCGATCATGAGTTTAAAGAGAACTATATTACTATTTGTTTGCTCCTGCTTTAGCATAGGGCTTTTTTCACAGGAGATTTGTAATAATGGGGTAGATGATGACAGTGACGGTCTTGTAGACCTCAATGATGATGATTGCAAATGTGAATCGTTTATGCCAAGTTCACTTATTCCCAATCCTTCTTTTGAAGAGATGTCCTGTTGCCCTGAAGGAGAAGCACAGTTAAATTGCGCAAATGACTGGATACAGGCATCTGCAGCAACAACAGATTACGTGCATGAATGTGGAATACTAGGGCTCCCATTCATTAATGCAGAGGCACCTCTTCCATTTCCTGATGGGCAGGGAGCGATAGGTTTCAGAGACGGAAAACCAACAGACTTTAATTTTAAAGAATACACAGGTGCCTGTCTTATGCAACCGTTAATGGCGGGACAAGATTACATGCTTGATTTCTTTGTTGGATTCCAAGACAATGTAGAAGGGAGCATGAATTTAGAAATGGCAGTATTTGCATCTATGGACTGCAGTAATTTACCTTTTGGTGGTGGTGACCCTAATTTTGGATGTCCTACAAATGGTGCAGGTTTTGTTTTGTTAGGAGAAATGGAATACTCAGGAAATAATGAGTGGGTAAACGCAACGTTCGAATTTACTCCTGACCAAGATTATAATGTCATCGTTATAGGACCTTCTTGTCTGTTAAACGAAAATCTAGAGTTGGATCCGTATTTCTTTTTTGACAATATAATCCTTGCCCAAGCCGATGAGTTTGGTTTACCGATAGTTGACATAACAGGAGCTCCTTGTGGAGAAGAACTTACTCTACAGAGTTCAGATAAAATAGAAGGGGAGTTTCAATGGTACAAAGACGGAGTTGCATTGGTTGGAGAAACAGGAGCAAGTTTAACAATAATGAACCCTTCTAATCTAGCAGATCCTCAAGACGGTATATATCAGGTGACCGTTACAACGGGTTCAGATTGTTTTTTAGGGGACGAATATGAATTGAGTTTCACGACAACAATGACAAACCTTGACTTAGAGGTTTGCGAAGGAGATACGATTATAATTGGAGATGAAGAGATCACGAGTGGTGGGTTTTATGAAATTATTCTTCAATCTGTAATTACCCAATGTGATAGCCTTTTGCAGATAATGGTTAGTGAGGGTGATATGCCTGAAGGGACAATAGAGGCAAGTATATGTTCAGGTGCTTCTTATGAATTGAATGGTGAGGTGTATGATGAGTCTGGCACCTTTATACAAACTATAGAAAGGGATAGTGCGTGTGATAGTTTATTAACACTTGAGTTAGCGGTTATGGTAACGGATTCTACTTTTGAGAACGCTAGTTTTTGTGCGGGGTCTTCCATAATAATTGGTGGCGAGGAATATGATGAGGCAGGTACTGTGATCCAAAATTTTAGTAGTAGCTCTGATTGTGACTCCGTTGTAGTTACTGCGATTACGGAATTGCCTGCACAGACATCACAGGAGTCAGCTAGTTTTTGCCAGGGATCTTCCATAATTATTGGAGATGAAGAATATACAGAGGCAGGGAATTACACACAAAACTTCACGAGTCAAGACGGATGCGATAGTATATTGCAAGTAACACTAACAACTATTCCACAAGACAGTACGTTGCTAGAGACATCAATTTGTCCTGGAGAGTCTGTTTTGATTTCGGGACAAGAGTATACAGAACCTGGAGTATATACGCAGACGTTTACCAACCAAGCAACATGTGATAGTATCATAACGATAATCATTGAAAATGAAAATGGTTGTGTAGACTGCGATCTTACAGAAGAAGGTAATTTTAAAACCAAGGTTGATATAACAAAGATGATTTCTGGTAACTTCATACTTCAGATTAATGATCTGCAGAGTATAGAAATTGGAACCACTGAGCTTGAAGAATATATTCGCACATTTACTCAAGAAGAGAAAACAAAGGACCAGAACGGTGTGTTGAAGGCATTGTACAACAAAGATGTATTGTCGAACGCACTTCTTAACAAGTATAGAAGGCCTACTGTAGAATTACCTGATGTTCAAGAAGAAACAACTAAGACCGTGTCAGCGTTGCAAGAGATGAAGGCTGGGAGGACGATGAGTTATTGGATTAGTATTTAGGTAAGCTCACTTTGTTCGCAGATCGTTCGCTATGCTCACTATTAGATCGCTCATTGCATTCGCTTATAGATCGATCGCGGTGCTCACTGTTAGATCGCTCACGTTGTTCGCTGTTAGATTTGTTTAATGCAGGGTGGAGGAAGAACTAACCATGAAAGGCCGCAAAACCCAAAACCGTTAAACCGTAAAATGTTATTTGTATAAATTAGACTTGAGTACACCTAACTTGTTGAAGAAGTGAAGTACAGAAACCCCGAGGACACCCATTCCGTATTTTGCACTTCTCCTAAAGTTTATAGACGAGGCTTCTTCAAAATATTTAGTAGGGCAAGTTACTTCACCGATATCGAATCCTTTGTAAATGATTTGCGATAGCATTTGATTATCAAAAATAAAGTCATCCGAGTTTTCATTGAAATTAATGCCGAGCAATACCTCTTTAGAAAAGGCTCTGTAGCCAGTGTGGTATTCGGAGAGCTTATAGTTAATAAGTGTATTCTGCGTGAGAGTTAAGAATCGATTTGCTATATATTTGTAAATAGGCATTCCCCCTTTTAATGCTCCTTTTCCAAGGATGCGTGAGCCTAATACAACGGGATATAAATCTTCCCCTATTATATTGACCATGGAAGGAATAAGCTTGGGCGTATACTGATAATCAGGGTGTAACATGATAACAATATCAGCATCTAGGGAGAGTGCTTTGTTATACAATGATTTTTGATTGCCCCCGTAGCCTTTGTTTTTCTCGTGTGCAATGATGTGATCAATACCTAGCTGTTTAGCAAGACCTACAGTATTGTCTTTACTAGCATCATCGCAGAGAATAACTTCATCCACTAGATCCTTGGGCACTTCTGCATAAGTCTTTTCAAGTGTTTTTTCCGCATTATATGCGGGCAACACTGCCACTATTTTTTTGCCCTTGTACACGTATTATTTTTTGCAGATAAGAACCAGTCGATGTTTGTTTATTGACTATGGATTTGTTCTCTTATATTTTTTCCATAGAGACTTAAAATGTTTTGCCATTCCTTTTGCAGTTTTTGTCTCGTATTTTATAACGAGGTTATTGTCTTCATGCGCAGGAGCAGCAACAGCAACACAATCTTTTGAAGTACCATTATAGATTGCAGTCTCTGTAATAAACGGATTAAATTCACTTGCAGGAAGAATCAAAAAGTTGTTACAAATTTCTTCAGCAGAAAGTTTGTATTTTTTCTGGTAGACAGCGATGTTTTTTTGAACACGTGTTGTTGCGGGAACGATATATCTATATTTTGTTTTTTCTCCTAGGTTGACACTTACTATTTCTGTAAACGCTTTGTTTTCTGTGTCGAAGTGAAGTTCTGGACTGATCACCCAAACTTGTTTTGCTTTATCTTCTAACTTGATAAGTTGCTTAATTGTCATGCGCATATAATTTTCGTTGTCTTAAAATTAAACAAAAACCCTGAATCCAGATAAGGATACAGGGTTTTCTATGTGGGCGATGAGAGACTCGAACTCCCGACCCCCTGGGTGTAAACCAGGTGCTCTGAACCAACTGAGCTAATCGCCCTAATTTATAAGGGACTGCAAATATACTGTTTGCATAGATTATACCAAATATTGCTTTTGTTTTTGTTAGTAGGAACAAAGTGATATACTATAGCTCTACTTTTAATTAGTAAAAGTGCTAAAAGTGCCTATTTACTTGGATTTTTTAGCGATTTTTTAGCAGATGCATTGAGAATTGCAATGATAGAAAGAGAAAGGAAAAAAATTGGACCTACTTTATCTGCTTCTAATAAGTCATTTATAAGTAGAACGGCGACAGTCACTATTATACTTACGGTAGCAGCCATAACAAGGTTTTTCTGCCAGTTTATCTGTAATAGGTGGTACGTTTGTTCTCCGATCACAATAGGCAGAAAACAAAGTATAAGCATAATTATGAAGCCAATGACACCTTGTTCCACAAAGACCATGAGAAAATTATTATGAATTCCGGATTTTTCAGGATTGTCACTGACATAAGTTTTGAAACTGCTGACGGTATGGTTTTTATAAAATGGGTAGAAGCATCCAGGTCCAAAACCAATTAGAGGTTTTTCCCCAACCATTGTAAATCCAGCAACCCATCTATGGACACGTTCCATAGTAGAAATATCCTCCATCTTATAGGTAGCTTCAATGAGGTTGTCAAATTTATAATGTGCAACTGTTGTTTCAAAATTTGGTGCATAATCTAAATATTTATTCTCATGCACGAGGAAAAGAACAAGACTTACCATACAGAAAGAAGCAATTAATAATGCGTACAACGATAAGCGAAAACGAATAACAAAATAACATAATGCAGCTATAAAGATGGACAATTGTGCTGCACGTGTATAACTAAAATAGATAGCGACCATTAAGTAAAGTAGACTAAAAGTATACAACCATTTGTGCTTGCTACTACTCATTAAATATGCCAAATAGGGTAGAAAAACAACCAACATACTGGCATAGTTCACGTGATTCCTAAAGATTGGACGTACAGCTTCATTGATATCTTTAAACGAAAACCCAGTAGCAAAGTGCCGCAACATGACATAAGTAAGTGCAATACATAGGCCTAACCAAAGACATAAAATCACATGCCGTATACTATTTTCTTTCTTTACGTCAAATGTGAAATAACTAAGGAAGTAGAAAGGAATAATATACCACGTTTTAGCAAGGGCATATTTAAATGAAACAATTTGGTCAGAGGAAAAAATGGATATAAAATAAATCCAAACTAAATGAAGGAGAACAGCTGCACTTATGGGGTGGGTAAATATTTTTTTAGTAACACTAAGTTTCTTCTGGACTAACAGTAAGAAGAATACACCACACAGAATTAGCATGAGGGGTTCAGAGGGAAGGTCAGTTCCAAAGCCTCCTGTGAGATAGACTTCCACCGAAAAGGGAAGAAGAAAAAAGAATAAAAGATAGATCCAACGATAAGCAGAGACAATGACATAAATAAAAACAACAGCAAAAGGTAAGAGCGCAAGCGCATACTGTTCTGTTAGCATAGTTCCCAAGAAGGACGCTACAGTCAATGAAATAAACATGAGAAAAACAGTATTCTCAGATAAATCTGCTAATCGCGGAAGACTTCTCTCCATCCTGTGTTTTTGAATTGATGAGAAAGCAAAATCCATAACATACTTAAGATCCCTGTCATCATTGTTATTCCAATAACATAAAGAGAACGCTTAGGTCTAGATTTGAGATTCGGAACTTCAGCTTCTTGGATTAAATGTATAGCAGCGAAAGGAGAATTATAAGTCAAATTTAGTTGCTTATACCTTTCTTTATCAATAGCGAGTTGGTCCGCAAATTTTCTTTGTTCTAAGCCGAGCGAAAGGACTGTTGCGTACCCTTCATTAAATAGGTTTACACTTTTCTCTAAAGCGCGATATTGATTTTCTAGTCCCGTGAGTGCAATTTGTAACTTTCTGATAGAATCCTGTGGCCCGTTCATATCTTTGTATGCCTGAAGCCTAGCAGAGGTATTCATGATGTTTGACTGCGTAATTGTTAAATTTTCCCCAAAGACTTCTCCTTGGGACTCTACGCTATAAATTTTATATTTAGCACGAACGCGTGCAAGAGAGTCTGAAAGTGCTTTTATGTCTATTTCCTTTTTACCGAGTGTTTTGTCATAGGCAGTTACCATTTTGTACTGACTTCCCTTGATTAAGCTCTGCGCAATTAAGTTAATTTGGTCTCTTGCTGCGTTTGCCATCTGAGCTGCTAATTCTGGATCAACGTCTTCTACAGATAATTCGATAGCGTCAAAACGAGATTTTTCTGTAGTGTACAGTTTTTTTAATTTTTTCTTGAGGTTACTAGGACCGCGCTTTGCAGTAGAGTCGATATCATAGTGATTATATAAATTGTATTTGCGCACAAGAAACTCAACTACTTCATTACTATTTGCAATGGTAAGAAGACGATCAAGGTCAAAGTCGTTTCCATAATAATTTCTAATGTCTTCAGCCCCACCTACAGGAACAGGTTTCGCTAAATCCGTACTCGCTGGATAGAATATCGTGGTCGCTTTGTAATAGTTCTTAAGAAATAAACTCACAAGCGCAGTGAGCACGGCTGCAACTAAGCAGCTATAAATAATACGCTTTCTGTTTTTGTAAATAACAGAAAAGAGATCAATCAGATTTTCGTTTTCACTCATGAATCAAGGTCTATGCTTTCCTTCGTAATGTCTAAACGCAATAAGCCTACCAAAAATGATAAAATAAGTGATATAATTCCGGAAACTAACAGCTTTAAGAAAGGAGGTGCTGATACAGAACGCATTATCAAATAACTAAAAACTACAGTTAGTACTAGAACGGCTATAATTTTTAGGAAAGTATGGTTTGGAATTTTGATGTTCGTTAATTTGTATGCAAGGCTAATCTGTCCAATTATTATAACAGCTTGTGTGGCAAGAGTAGCATAAGCTGCGCCGAGTGCTTTATATTCAGGAATGAGATACAAGTTGAGCATCCAGTTTAATGCTATTCCTAAAATGAATAAGTAATTCATTTTTTTAAGTTTGCCCGTAGACGTAATTAACGTTCCAAAGATGTAAGATAATGCGACACAAAAAAATGCAAGAATAAGTATGCGAAGTACATGCGCATAATATTCTGAACCGTCATCATATAAGAAAACCATAATGTCATCCGCATAAAATAGAACCAAACAAACCAAAGGGATAATTAATGCCATTAAAATCTTGAGTGATTGATCTACGAGTTCGTTTAACTCTCGGCTTTTTTTAACTAAGGAAGAAAACATCGGTAAGAGCAGAGTGGCAAATAAAAAGCCAATCATGTTGGCAGCATCGTATAATTTAAACCCAGCAGCATAGATTCCCGCCTCATGACCATTATCCTCCAATAAGCGTTCTAACA
>Ga0209828_1001863_pt1 | contig 18319 bp, 17 predicted proteins | sample MaitaG_FD_187429 | JGI IMG/M metagenome (GOLD analysis project Ga0209828, IMG submission 187429) | Marine algal microbial communities from Maine, USA - Maine_Asex2 metaG (SPAdes) (version 2) | ecosystem: Host-associated > Algae > Red algae > Unclassified | place: Maine, USA | collected 2015-01-05 | reverse complement strand
GCTTTCCATTTCCCACCATATGTCTAGCAACTCAAAATGCAAAGTATTCAGAGAAGAGCTTGCTCTGACGCTATTTCTTCCTAATATACTTTGCATTTTATAGTAATACTTTATTCAAAGTTGTTTGAGCCAGCTCAGCAGATTGTCGTCCTTTGTCCAATGTGTCATAGCCGGCTCTACAACCTCTGGATAGGCGGATTCCAGAGCTTTGCGTTTCATCTGTCATTTAAAAAGCGTGACAGGTGTTTCCGCACACGTCGGTAACTGACAATGGTCGCTTTGGTATAGTTGAGTAGATTGAATTCGGCTTCGAACTGCTCGGTAAGTTCCTGAAAGGTAATCCGAGGCATGGGTATTGATCATGTCGGAGTGAATGAGACAGATACTCACGGCCGACAGCCTGGCAATATGTAAAGTTAATTGCTGGAAAGTCCATGTATATCAAGGTTTAGGTCAGATTACTTTGCATTTTGAGTTGCTAGACATATGGTGGGGTTGTTAGTCCATTGCTTGCGAATCTATTTCTTCATCTAGTTTTTGACAAGTGGATGCTGGACAATTTTCCGCAGATTCATTTCGAACGTTATGCGGATGATATCGTTGTCCACTGTCGCTCCAAAAAGCAGCTAGATTGGATTCGTGGCCTGATTGAAAAACGACTTGCTCGTTGCAAGTTGGAGCTCAATAGCGAGAAGACTCGTGTGGTGTATTGTCGCGATGCTAATCGGCAGGAGGAATGGAACTGCAACAGCTTTGACTTTCTTGGGTATTGTTTTAGACCACGTTCAGCACGTGATCGTGAGGGTAAATTCTTTGTCAGTTTTACTCCAGCGATCAGTCCGAAGGCCAGCAAAACATTACGTCAAGTTATAAGGCGTGAGTGGCGACTTAGGTCAAGGACATTTCTCGATATTAATGCACTGGCTCGCTGGTTAAATCCGAAGATTTCTGGTTGGATCAATTACTACGGACGTTTCTGTTGTTCTGCTCTACATAGCGTCCTCAATCACATCAATCATGCGCTCGAAGTTTGGGCTATGAATAAGTTCAAGGGATTGCAACGGCGAAAGACTAGAGCTCGTAAATGGGTTCACAACCTTGCTCAGCGGAATCCTCAATTATTTATTCATTGGCAGTATCAAGGCTGGATGACAAGAGCCGTATGAGGCGAGAGTCTCACGTACGGTTCTGTGAGCACCTCGGGGGGAGGTTCCCCGGGGTGACTCGACCAGTGGCGGAAAGCTTCTTCGCAACCATCAAGAAGGAACTAATTCATCGATTCAAATTTGCAACCAGACGTCAGGCTGCTGCGGCAATATTCGAGTACATAGAAGTGTTCTATAACCGAGTTCGTAAACACTCTCAACTCGGTTACACTAGTCCCGCAGAATTCAAGCGGAACAATCAATCTGTTGCAGTCGCAGCATAACCCCGGTGTCCACTAAAGCGGGTGAACTCCAAAACATAGTGTTGGCCTTGTCGAATCGTACCTATGCGAGTGTTTGAGGTACTGGGTCCTGTACGTACGTTTAATACCGATGCGGTAACCTCGACGCTACCACCATACGCAAATGATGCGGCAGTTAGCGACAGTACAGCCACCAGCCAGGTTAATGCGCTAAATCGTTTATTCCGAAATGAGGAATGCATAATTATTGTGTCCTTTTATTAGTCGTAGATAAGTCAACCCGAGCGTCCAATAAATTCCGTATAGAACACGGCTGATCGTACTTGTATAGCAGTGTACTTAGAGATATTTTCTTGAGTACTGAAAACTCACCGACAGTGAGTTCTCGGTAAATGTGTAAATTTAATCGTATTCGCCACCATACAAGCACAATCGACAGCTTTCTATACGGAATTTATTGGACACTAGGGTCAATAGTTCCATATTCGTAGATAGCATCAATCAAACTAGTCAGCAGAATAACAATTAAATTATTTGATAGAAAAACAAAACGTTGGCGGTATCCTGATTTAAAAAGTTAAGCTGTTACTGCGCACGATTCACTGCCCTTTGCAACGCGAGTTCTGCATTGGCAATTGTTTCTGAATTTTCGATAAATATAATTGACTCTGCATTTTTCAACGCATTTTCATAGACCTCGCCAACAGAGAATTGTTTGTAACATACTGCATCGATAGTAGCTATGCTAATTTCTTGATTCTGCAATTCTTCATATTGCAGTTCACCACTGGTGTATTTTGAAAGTAAGTATTGTGATGCCTGACCGGGGTACTTGAAGTCATAACCATGCGACGACATGCAATTGCTCCATTGCCCTAGCGAAGTTTGATATTCAACATCATTCTCGGCGGCCGCAAATACCTGACGTTGCAATGAGCGCACAGCAAATTTATTTTCTGCAAGCTTGACGTTGTCTCCATGCAGCTTTTCGCGTGCAATTGCAGCACAAGAAGCTGAGTCCCATGAAATAACAGGTCCACCTGAATTACTGTCGACACTTACACGAGTGCTGGAGTTGATTTCGTTGCTACCCAACAGAGCATTGTCCCACGCTTGCTGCTGCTCTGGGTTCAGGGAGTCCAGGTGTACATCGTTAGGGGTTTTTTCTTCGACAGGGGCCATTAATCCTTGAACAAATTTGCCCGACGTATCGGAGTTCGCTGAGTCGTAATCCATAGTAGATGAAGCGATTCCATATCCATCCGCACTAGCGTTAGCTACATCACCCATTCCTGATACTGACACAGGTGGTTCATCCTTGTACTCCTGTGGTATGTAATCGAATCCCTTTTCCTGCATACAGTCTTCGGTAAATTGTTCTCTTGCTATAAAAAGTGACCTTGCATCTTCTCTGCTTGGTTTTAATGTGTAAAAGGGTATGTAATTTCCAGGCGCTGGCTCAGTTATATCTGATTCGGTTGTGTCTGAATCATTGATTCGCATTTTTTCAACCGGAGAAGATTGTATGGATACTTTTAGATTATTATTCGGAGGAGATGCTACTTGACTGGGATTGTTTTCTGGAATGGCGGATCTCGGTTCTACTGTTTTTATCGATTCATGTTCATTCGTCGTTGTCTCAGAATGTTTTGATGCGATAAATAAGTATGCGAATACCAATGCAATGAGGGTAAAACCCGCCATAGCAACGAATTTATTATACTTATAGATAGTTGATCGTGGCATTTTTTTCAATCCCAAATTAAACAGGACAGATTATTTAATCTGCGCTTTGGCAACGACTAAAAATTCTGTCCAGAAGACGTATAACGTTTACTGCCGAGTCCAGAAGTTGGATGAAACTGAAGGCTTAGTATCCTTCGGAAACGACGCATCGGTACCAATGAATAATTCCCAGCATATGCCACGATTACCAGTTCCGTAACCCTCGCATATAGTGTTGAAATGAGTACGACCGTTGTTATAAAAACGTATTGCCTTATTGTCCCAATCGCCAGGTAGGTTGCCCCAATTGCTATTGTTACCAGCTACCTTGCCGTAACTGGATCCACCTTTTGTAAAACAGGTATATCCCTTAGGGCAATTATCTTGAAACGAATCTGCGATGGCTGTTTCAAAACCAATCAACGAAGTCAAAATGACAGAGAATGCAAAAGCACTGGTTGTTAATTTGCTATATTTCATCCTTTTATTCCTTTATATTTAAACAGCGTGATTTATGGTGCTTAGGTTGTGTAACGATTAAGAACTTAAAAAGTTTGCTGCGAAAAAAAGTTTTTTCATTGCTGATTCGCCATTCGAATTCTCAACATACTTGATCAACAAGGCGGGCTTCAAGGTCACAGAAGCTCATACAGGTGCGGTGACATTGATCCAGCGCTTTGGCTCAGCCTTGAATGAAGAATTTGCATTTTCACATGCTGTTTATTGATGGCGTCTTCGTGCCCAAGAGCAATGGAGCACTGAGATTTCACCGGATCAATGCCCCCACGTCCAAAGAGCTCAACGCCTTGGTCGCGACGATCAGCGAGCGCGTTGCCCGATACCTGGAACGCCGGGGGCGCCCAGCCAGGAATGGTTGAGCCGAGATGAGCAAAGTGATCATCTGAACCTGTCCATGGCGAATTCATACTTCACGCAGCGATTGGAGTCTGGAAGAGTCCATTGCAGTGTGAATGCCATGAAAAGTGATCGAGCAGTGCGCATCGAGATTGAACTTCACTACTGACAGAATCAGGCGTCAATCCATTGAGCGATTGATGCACCCGGTGCTGATTGTAGTATTGAGCAAAATCAGCGAGTTTTCGCTCCAAGTCTTGCTTATTCCAGAAAAATAACTGATCAAGGTACTCACGCCGAATAGTTCCAATCAACCGCTCAATGAAAGGATGCGATGTCGGCGTATAGGGCACACTCTTGATTTCCTCTATGTCGAGAATTCGTAGATTGGCCTGCCATTGGTGATATCGAAATAGTGGATCGTTGTCGGAACTCAATCGCCGCGGTATCCCTTTGGTCGATATGGCCTTGTTAAACAGACAACACAGCGAAACACCATCCACATCGCCAAGGTGTGCACCGAAGCCTACAATACGTCGAGTGAATTGATCCATCACGACCAGTACCCAATGGCTCTTGAGAAGAATGGATTCACACCGAAACAGATCAACGCTCCAGAGACTGTCCTTTGTATGGCCCAGTAAGGTCAACCATGATGAACCGTCGCCACCCGAATCACACGGGTAGTGCGCAGCCAATATTCGCCTGACTACATCCTTGTCGATAGTGATGCCAAATGCAAGGTTGATCTGTTGTGCTATGCGTGGACAACCAAATGAAGGGTTGCGTCGTTTCAAGTCGATAATGGCATCGATGAGTTCCTTTGACAGACCCTTTGGACCAGGTTTACGATTGCCACAGGAAGAACAAAGAAGACGATATTTGCGCTGTTTGAGCAATTGGTGAAATTTCAACAGCGTTGAGGGTCGGATAATCACGGCCGCTCTTAGAATATGGCGATGCAGAAGGAAAAGAGAGCAGAAACCCATCAGAAAGCGATCCAGAGCCGTTAGTTTTGGCGAGCGGCGTCGGGAACGATTGATGATCAGAAGCTGCCGTTTTGTCAGCAGGCTGTCGGCGACAATGGCTCTTGCGCCGCCAGGTCCCAGAAGTTTGGCGATCGTGGTCAGCAGATGTGCAATGAGTATCAGCAAGTCCTTCGTGACTGAGCAGGATAGGGAAGGCTGCTGACAAAAACAAGTCTATTGCAAGCTGCCGAATTCACGTCATAATTTGTAATTCGCCATGCACACGATTTGATGGAGTGCTGGTGCGGGGCGGCCGGCTAGGGATGGTCGTTCGATACTGCACAAGATGAATTACAGTCTCCTGTAAAGGGTATCCCTACCGTGTCTGAAGTTAATCAGTATTGGCTGAATAATCGTAAGCCGATTTCCATGTAGTGTTCAGTGGCGAGAGGTCTCATTGATCATTTGCTGATATCTGTAATGCTCTTTACTAGTCATTCCAAAATCTTGCAAGCCGAATAGTGCATTGTTTCGTATCAATACACTTTCGTTGGTGTCTTCAATAACCCGTAGCAAGGCGTTTTTTGCGTTAGCATCCCGGTAGTTGGTCCCTGTTAGTGACAATAGTGCAACCGTCCTGACTCTTTCATCAGTATCTGTCAGCCCCTGTAGATAGAATTCATTCAAATTTTGTGTCTCTCCCCAACGCGACATCATTGATAGGCTGTGATGTTTTACAACAGGGTCGAGGCTAGTAGTCAAAGCTTCAAACTGCTTCATCAATCGGGCTCTTAGTTCTGGTTCCGTCGGCCCGGGAATAGCCAGTGCATTAAGCGCGGATATCTGTACAGCGGGATCGTTTTCGTGCTCCAGTAATTGTGCAATGATATTCCTTGCGTTGGTGCTGTGCGGCTGCTGCCCCCCGAGAAGATTCAGCCCGGCCTGGCGTGTCATGAGGCTATCTGCGTACGCCATTTCTTTTCCCACGGCAGTTATCTCTTTACTCTGAACACGTTGCAACCAACGTGTTAGCCTGATTGCACGCTCTGGACTGGCAACGGTTCGAAATTCATCCAACAGTTGTTTCAGTAGTTTTGGATTTGTCTGAAGTTCGGCAACCAAATTGTTGCTGTCGTCCTCATTGAGCGACTCATACCCCAGTTGTGAGACATCCATTGGCGTGATACCCATGGGTGGATCTAGCTCTAAGTCAGATGGTTTGCTGGAACTACGGTATGTGTTATGCACGACAGGTTCATTATCGTGCTCAATGGCGGTTACTTTTGCACTTGCCGATGCAATAGAGGGGGGCAGGTCATCGCGGAAAACCGACATGGGGATTTTGTCTGTACTGCCCGGAGTTGCTGCCAGCTGCCAACCATTTGGAGTGGCAATGGACTGATAAAACTGATTAGTGGATTTGCACCCGGGTAGTGTAGATTCAGTCCGGATTTGGAAAGCGTTGAATTCGGAATCAAATTCAAAGGGATCGTCAAGTTCTAACTGCAGTGAATTCCAGGTTTCTGGACCAACCTTTCCATCTATGCCGAGATCTCTCAGTGTTTGATATGCCCTCACTGCAGCGACTGTATTAGGGCCATAGTCGCCATCAGCAAACTGATTTAATGTCATACTTGTTGCTACATCGGCGAGGCCAAGGCAATAGACAATGCGTTGGATTGACATGGCATAGGTGCTTAACTTGCCTTGATCTACTGAAATAACTGAATTATCACTCCATAGCGGAGTCCCAGAATTGCAGTCTTTTGCAATACAGTCCAAATTTTTTTCAAATGGATCTGTTCCGTCTTGTCTTTCTTTCAAGTTCGAAATTCCGTCATTGTCAACGTCGAAGAGGTCTGTTCCATCTGTGGAGATGTGTTCGGCGTCGAAGTTGCCTTTATAGGTTTGAGGATCGGCAAAAAATGAACCGCCTTGTATGGACAATAGCAGTAGTTGTCCATTGAAGAGTTCGTGCCAAGAAATGGAAATAGCATTATCTTCGTTGAGTTTCACATCGGTTAAATTTAATGCAATGGTCCAGTTGCCGGCCTGCTGATCATGTCCATTGTATGTTTCAGTTTGTCCATCGTTGATCGTGACATGTGCACGTAAATTGCCATGATCATAGTCCCACATCTTTTCAAAAATGACAGGGCTGCGCATACTGAGATTTGGGTTTGCACTCTCGTCCGCTGTAGCAATCTGCTCATCGCAGCCTGACAAAGAAAATATCAATCCAGCAAGTGCGGTTCGCGCGACCCGGTATGTGCAGCAATGGCGAAAGCTACGAGATGGCCATTGCACCTTAAGATTCGGTAGTAAAGAGTCTGCGCAAACTTGTATATTAAAGAGAACAGACAATTGAGACGAAATCAAAGATTACTCTCCTTTCTAGTCAACAATGATTCATGCACCAAATACCCCTTACGCTGGTACGGGTGCATCACGAAATTTCACCACTATTATCGATGCTATTCTTTTCGCGCAACATTTTGTCTTTACGAGTCACGTATTGAACCATCAAAAGTTTGAGCTATCGCAGCTATCGCTATTCTTTCTACCACTGATTCATCCGAGATGGTGCCACGTATTGAGACTGAAAATTGAAAAAAGACAATATATTTAATAGCATAATGCGAATTATAATAATATCTCTATGTTCCGGGTAATGCCATTGGCGCTTTAGGAAATCTGTGCTTAAGTCAGTGAATGAAGAATCTGGCGCAGATGCCCGACGTTCCCAGAGTGGAACAGACACCACTGGTTAAGGCATTTGTTGAGCTTGAGTGAGCTCTAGTCATTTGCTTTAGTGTTTATAACGCTCAAAACCACAAAAAGGTTTCCGCCTCACGACATATGGTGAAGTAATTGCCGGGCAGGGAGCATTTTTGATCCCTGATCAAAGCTCAACGAATGAAGATTAGAACTCGGCGCTTGTGAGATGCCTGATTTATTTGACTACAATTATTTGATATCGTGTCGCAAGCTGTGTTTCTGGATTGGGGTTGATGGATCAGCATTTACTTCCGTCTACGCACGGAGTTCTCTGGTTCAAATAGCCCGGCATCGCCAGATTTCCAATTTGTCATAGAGGGTTGTTAGTTTGAAAAGAGGATTATTCACAAAAAGCAAACTTTTCAATTTGCCTGACGTTATACCAAGTAATCTGTGACCACCTAACGAGTCGGCCAAATTGACAAGGAGCATGCAAGAACCGATGAATTTATCCGTGCGCCATATACTTCACAGCCAGACTGACGAGGTTAGTGGTTCCCCGATACCTGTGACAACACGCGCAGAACCCAGTGAGAAAAACAGGCTGCGGCCTATTGCCACGACAAGAACGTATGCCCGTGAACAAATTCGGCTGATTCACGGCCGCGTCAATGCACTGGCGTGGATAAGCGTCTTAAGTGACAGCTATAGACAGCCGCCGAGCGCGAAGTTATTTGCTGCGGTAGGTCGAATTTCGAATGGTGCATCAGGGTATGCGTCAATCTGATGACCTCGCCACATCGAAAAATTCAGCTACCCATTAAAGAAATGGACAATTGCTCAATGATCAGTGACGAGAATTTAGAGCCTTGAGGCCCATGATCGCAAAAATAGCCCCCGCTGCGTTTACGAAACTATCGTTGTGCTTGTTAGTAATGACGCTCGGTGCGTGTGCTGCATCTCCAGAACTGCAGGATCAGCCTCAACAAAGTATTGCTGATCAACCATTAGTGGATAAGAATATTATAGTGCCATGGTCAGGACAACGAGTAGGTGCGCAAACTCTACTGAAAATGACTACCCATGGCGGTACTATTGTCTCTTCGAGTGATGCGAATGAGGTTTTAGATTTAACTATTCGATTGTCTATTGAGGCCTTTGTCCATTGCTACTATCGCACTCCCAATAGAGTCATTTACCGAATTCTGCCTACCTCAATGGATTCTATGGCTCTGTTTTCAGCGGGCAAGTCGATGGTTTTGCCTGTACACAGCAAAGTGAGGACATTGCCCAAAACAGATCAGGAGCGGGAGTCCTTTCTATGTCTGGCTTCGGATGAGAATTTGGAAAATAAACTACCTGTTTTTGTCACGGCGTCAGGCGTAACGGGATTGCCAGAAGTTGATTTTGATACTCTATTTCGAATATATCAAAGCGTTACCAATAAAAACCTGATTGGCAGGACGCTGGTGCATGATATTTCTGAACAATGAACCAAGCCGATCAAAAACGATTATCGATAATGTCCCATATATTGATTTGATGAGTTTTTCTAGTTCTTTATAATCATCATTTTTACGTATCTGGCTAATTGAATCTCTAGCTTCCGATAGCTTGCCTGTGTAACTTAGGGGTATTAACAAATTGCATTGGTATTTGCTCTATTTCAGACCGCCTGAATTTACTTCAGTTTATGGAGAAACCTGAATGAATATAACAACGAGCCAAAAAGTGTCGTTTTTCTTGTGTCTGTGTTTTCTACTAGTATCTTTTTCAAACGGCTTGCATGCTTCTGAGCGCCATGCCTTGATTATTAGCAATAGCGCCTATGCAAGCAAAAGCCTGCTAAACCCACGCAATGATGCTATTGACATGGAGATACAATTAAGAACAATGGGCTATAAGATCTATGGTGGAGCTCCGGCATTTGATCTTGACAGAGTTGGTATTGAGCGCACCATCAGGGCATTTGCACATTCATTGCCCGATGGTGCCCAAGCACTTTTTTACTATGCAGGGCATGGCGTATCAACTGATGAAGACAATTATCTGGTGCCTATTAACCACAACCTCCAGTTTGTTGAGCAATTACCAGATAGGGCTGTAGGCCTGCGGAGTCTGGTGGAGCTAATGAAAAATTCCAATGCGAATGGTATGAATGTACTATTGCTTGATGCTTGTCGTGATAGCCCTTTGGAAAGCAGCTATCGTAGCAACAGACAAGGTCTTCAGAGATTAAGCGATATTCCTCGAGGCGTCTTTATCGGCTATGCGGCAGATACCGGTCAGGTGGCTGAGGATGGTGTAGGGCGCAATGGAACCTATACAGCTGAATTACTGCAGGTTATGCAGGAGATGCCAGACGTTATCATCGAGATTGCACACAAGGAAGTTGCAAATCGGGTATTTAAAAAAACGGATGGAATGCAGTTTCCGGTATCAGAAAACAAAGTGTATGGCGATTGGTGTTTTGGTGTCTGTACGGACTCCCTGGATCTGGGAAGTACCGCAAACATTGAGAGTAGCGCCGAACCCGCACAAATAGCACCTGCGGCAAAATCAGGAAAGCCAAGCTGGAAAGCGGTTGGCGGCATAGCGCTGGGTGTATTGGCAGTTGGTTTTTTGCTGCAAGACAAAGATGACATGTCTACTGAACCACGAAGCTTTCAATTGACTGTAACTCCACCAACACAACTGGAAAAAGAGTAGTCAAGGGAAGCAATTACAATATTTCATGCACATATTTTATAAGACTGCAAATTTTTGCAGACCTGGTACGTTATAGAACAAGTAATCTAACGCATTATTCTAGCTGTTGGCAAACATAAACCGGAGGGACGTGATTTGAATATCCAAACGCCGATACAGCGAAACCATATATTTAAAGAGCTGACTGATGACGAATTGGTTATACGCTTCCTGAAAGAGAAGGACGACAATATATTCCGAGTATTGGTTGAACGTCATCACGATCGCCTCTTTTCACGATTTATTTCAGAACTGAAAAACAGAGCTGACGCCACCGACATCGAGCAGCAGCTCTGGCTAAAGGTTTTCCGAAGCTTGAACAGCTACCACGGTGAGGGAAAGTTTGCCGAGTATCTATCAAGAATCGCTGGCAATTTACTTAAGGATTTCTGGCGAAGCAACGGGCGTCGCGCTGACGTTTTTGTAGAGAATCAATATTTCTGTGACGATGAAACTTCTGACGATCTCTTTGCCAGCTTTAGTGAATCTGCTACCGATTGCGTGAAAGGTGGGGATCAGGAATCGGAGCTTATTAACAATGAGCAGATTCAGTATCTGGTTTCCGTGCTGATTCCCAGCCTTGCCGTTGAACAACGTATGGCCTGGCTACTACGACATGAGTCTGAATACTGGGAATCTGACCAACGGCTAGAATGGCATCATCTGGCTGCACTTAACGGATTAGGTGAGGATGAAGCCTGGTCACTTTTTGAAACAGCAAGAAACAAGCTGATGTCCACATTGGGCAAATCCAAAACTCAGAGTGAACCACTTCTTGAAGAGGAAGCACTGATGTTTACCGTTTGGACACAGGCTCAGCGGTTGAGTAAGAAGGAGCAGTATACGTGGGAGTACTTTGCACAATTGCTGGATGTTCCCGCCAATACAATGAAAACTCGCTATAGGACGGCTCAGAAAATTCTCAGCGATGGGTTGAAGGCCTACATGAGTCAGTAAGATAATCATTAAAGTTCGTTTCAGTATGCGTGTAATAGGATGTGCAATGCCTTGTCTGAGCAATTCGTAGTTACATGTTTTGTACATTTTTTCAGCGATTCAATAAGTTGAACCGCTGAACATTGATCAAGGATTTTATATCATGACCGACACCAACCTGAACCCGGAAACTCTCTACCAGCAATACAGGCAACGCCGAAATAGGGCGTGGCAATCTTCTGCAAGAGAATTCTCCTCGCGGTGTCAGCCTGACTCGCAATCAGACACATCACTGGCGTCGCTGGCATACCAAAGATACAAATCGACACGCCTGCCTTCAAAAGATTCGCCGGTAGATGCCATCATGTCGCTCATTCACGTCGATCATGATTTTCTGAATGGTGATGAGAATACAATGCACATTGTTTCCCCCTCCGAAAAATACGACACGCGCAGTAGTGAAGGAAACGTTGTTAGTTTTTTCCGAGGTTCTGCAATGCGCATGTTTGACGCTGGTGTCAAGCCATTCGATAGGTTGAAAGTTCGTATCTTTGCGCCCGCGGTTGCGGCGTCTCTGCTGGTGCTACTAGTATTTCCCATGATATTAGATATGGGCCAGCCGCGAAATACGTTCACCTTGGAGGATGTTGTGCACTATCGGAGCGCGGCCGCATTCATCAAACCAGGCAAAGGGCAAAATCTGGGCTTTACATCTGGGGCTGTCGACGAAAAAAGTGCATTCAATCTCGGGCTGTTGGCAACCCAAATATCAGTTTCAGCACTTGGTGGCGAATCGTCCAAACTTGATGTCGCTAGTCAGCAGCTTTCCATGCTCATGGATGCTGAGGCGATTGCGATTCTGAACGAAAGCCTTACAGAGGTACGTGCTTCGATGGCCACACTGTTCAGCCCCAGCGTGAGTGATCCTGTTCGGGCTAAAGCTGCGAACAATACCCTGAATGAGCTTTCAGTCTTTCGATCTACCTTGAAATCTGAAAATACAGATAATGATGGTCAACTCTGGTTTGATTTAGGCGAGCATATACAGGCTATTTCTCTATTTGCACAATTACATTCTGAGCATAATATGACACACCTGTTAAAGAATGAGATGACAGAATTTCTAAATGCACCATTTCCTGATGAAAGGCTGGCGGTCACAAAGCCGCTGAATGAATTAAAACGTTTTTCCAGCAAAAATATATTCAACATTGATGATACAAATGAGATCATAAGCTTGTGTCGTCACATTAAAATACTGATGTTGTGAGTCGCTGATTATGTTTTACCCAGTCCAGATTAAAACTCAAAGGCGGCTGCACTCAGCATTCTCTATGAGGGTCAGTGTCGGAGTTATGATTGGAATGCTGGTCATTCAGTGTCCAGCTATAGCAGACGACTTACGATCAAACGTTAAATCGTGGCAACGGGCATTTAACGTAGTGCCCCAAGATCAGGCATATGTGGCGCGTGCCCAGAACATTTTCAAAAGGTTGAAAGCAGTAGTGGGCAAGAAGGTTCTCCTGAGTGAGCTGTATATTCTGGATAGTGATAATCAACCGTGGGCAATTGCACTGGAAGATGAAAATGTCATATTGAGTCGCGGAGCATTGGATGTTGTTTACGGTGCCAGTGGTGTATCGCTGGAAGCAAAGGATGCGCGTCTGGCATTTATTTTGGGGCATGAGCTCAACCATATCGCCAAGAAGGATTTCTGGCATGAGCAGGTCTATCGAGGCTTTGTTAGTAAAAACGTGGACAAGACACTGGATTCTACATCTGAGTCCAATTCGAGGCGTCGGGAATCAGAGCTACGGGCAGATGAGGACGGGTTTATTTACGCATCCCTGGCTGGATTTAACACGCGTGAGTTGTTCACCTCAATAGAAAGCGAGTCCGATTTTCTCCACTATTGGGTTAGGCAAACTGAGAGTTGGTCAGTTAGCAATAATTTCAGTGCTACCCAGCGCGTTCAGTTTCTGGCTGACACGCTGCAATCTCTTGAAGGTGCTGTCAAGTATTTTCAATTTGGTGCCAGACTGGCCCATTTTGGAGACTATGACAATGCGGAGGTGTTGCTCAATGAATTTTACAAAATATATCCATCATCCCAAGTGCTGAACAATCTTGGATTTGTCTATCTGCAAAAGGCCAGGCAGCACATGCCCACTGAAATGGCGTATCATTTCTGGTTTCCACTCGCTCTGGATGTGCATTCTGGCATGCCGAAGATCAATCGCTCGCTCCAGTCTAATATGCCAGAAACGGCCAGCAAATATCTGGAGAAAGCAGTGAGTCTGTTAGAGGAATCGGTTAATCTGGACGATACTGATATTGCAAGTCATAAGAATCTGGCAATAGCTCATATATATTTGAAGCAGTACTCCAGCGCATTGGTAATACTTGAAAAGGCAATCAAGAGTGAACCCAATGATTATCAGCTACGTGTTTTGCTGACCATATCCGACTATGAAAATTCAATGAAGCTCTCAGCACGTATGCAAACCAGCGAGATGGCTTACCTGATACAAGAAGCTTCAAAGTCTGATGCTCCGTTAGATCTTTTGTACAATACTGCTCGACTGGCTGAGCTGACGGGTGATAAAGAGAAAGCGAGCGAATATTGGTCACGTCTTGAACTTGCCAGTGACAAAATGGACCCTGTGTATAAAAAGTCAATGTGTTCGCAGTCACTTAGGTCTAAAAGCTGTGAGACCGATGTTCCTAATGTTGCCGCCATATCAACTCCATGGGTGCCTGATAATAACACCGGACTTACTGTTGGTAGTCGTACCGACGACGCTTCAGTCAAGAAGGTGCTGAAGAGCTGGGGAGATTCGATACTCGAGAATCTAGGCAGCATCGACGCCACTATTTATCAGCACGCCAATGGAAATTCAGTCCTTGTAATTGACAGAGCTATCGCTGTCATCAATCAAAAGCAGCATGGCTTTGATTTCAAACAGCATTTGATACAGGTAAATGAACAACACAGTTCAATACCGCTGATGAACATCCGATTCGGGGCAGGCAGTGTTTTATCGAATGGATCCCTTTGGGCTGCAAAAGTGCGCGACGAAAGAGTTGAAGAAATCTGGTTTGCCGATGAATTACCGATGCGCAACTAGTCCGGCTGTATGATAGGTTTTGCACTTTATATAGTTACTTGAGAGTACCGAGTTCTACGCGTCCGAGGTCTGGTATCTGAGCGCATCGAGATCGTCAATCCAGAGCTCCATCAGAGAGTCCAGTTCTTCCTTTTCCTCATCAGAAAGATCGCCCGGCAGCTCTTCCTGTTCAAGCCAACCAAACGGGTGTGAGCGAATCAGTATCGTTGGTAGTGTCGGATAAGCGGTGCATATTCTCTGCACTGAGTCATCGAACATCCCTATCAATGGACAAGTAATCCATATCGAATCTGGAGGCAATATTTTTAGATAGCGTTGACTTTCCTCCGCCGGAAAAACCTTTCACCATTATTCGCTTGGGATGCGAAAGAATCAAAGGCGCGCTAGTGTGTGCTGTGTAGATTGGCAATCTTGTATAACCTATACTTTACTACATCACACCCTCACTCGGTCGTGTCCCGCCTTTTCAATACGTACTAAATATTACGAAGAAAAGTACTTGATCAACCGAAACACTGGTGATGACAGAAATATCTCTATAGAACAAACTTTGTCGACTTGGAAGTCTGCTGGGCAGCTGCGAAAAGCATGCCCGTGCAAAATTCATCACAGAGCGCCAAGAGACAGATTTAATAACAGAATTACGATTGGTGGCATGGAATAAATGTTCCACTCTGGAGTAATAATCTACCGCAGCAAAGAGATCAAAATCCACTTTGTGTTGTTAGTCGCCTTGAAAGAGCAGGTAATAAAAATAGTGGTCCATTGATCAGTCTGGGAGGATTTAGTGCGTTCGCAGAGAGCACTCCACTGATCTTGCCGGCAGCACATCAGATTTATAGCTGGAAAAACGCTTGTATTTTGGTACAGCGCAAACTTTTTCAAGTTTACTTCGTTAATGCTGTTATGGAGATGTGCCTTGGTAGAGAAATCGACCGGGTTGCACAGGCTGTTGTGCGAACACTATTGGGTAAAGATATTTAGGCATAAGGATCTCGTTATGAAAAATATGGTTACGAAATACGAATCAGGATTGTTTGGATTAATTACTGTAGCTGTTCTAGTGGTGTGGCACGTTGAAGGGCAGAGCAGAGACAAGGATGGCTTAGTGAGTCCTGTCGACAATACACCCATGGCTATACCTGAGGTGGATGTATCTGTTCAGGATTCACCGTTTCAAGTGGAATCTGACGAGACTCAGTTCGGTAGTACTGCACAGACGCAGTGGGGCCTACAAGAATTGACCAGTCTTGATGAACTGGCGGCAGTTTCAGAATATTTGGTTGATACTGATTCAATATATAGTCAAGTACAAGAAGAAATTGAATCAACGTCTACAGAAAACGTATTCGAAGGATCGTTTATCACTAAGCCAACAGTGATAGATCTCAACATTCCTATTGTTGAAGAAAATATGGAAAATCCTACAAGACAATTGCCATTGGAATATCAAGAACGTTTGTCTGAAGCGCTTTCAATGGATGTATCGTTTAGCCTGAGTGGCGTGCCGGGTACGACGATCTTAAATCTCAAAAGCGCGAGCTTGCCCGATATCAGGGAAGCCGCTCAGAATGCGGCTGACCAATACAACAGGCGACTAACCGAGAGATCTATGCCGAACACCGGCTTGGTCCCTGATGGTTTTCGTATATCGGCAATAGTTTTTCCTTAGAAAATATTTCCTACTGATTACAAAGGAGCAAAGTGATGAAAAGATTTATTGTAAAAGGATCGAAAAATCTACTTATTGGTTTGAGTGTGCTTCTATCGATGATGCGCACGTCAGACGCCGCAGACGCGGAAATCAGCTGGCAAACGCTACCTAGTTCCTGGATGCCTAGTTCTGTGGTGTCATTGACAACTAATGCGAACAGTACCAGTGGATGGGATGTGGCCTATTGGTTTAATTTCGCTGGACATACCAACTCAATGAATAGCCCTTATTGGACGGATTCAGATAAGCAAGGTACGTTAGAGATCGGTTGGAAAGACACCGGACACAGAAACTGTAATCTACCTCGTGCCGTGACGAAAATTGGATGGCCTTCAGATGTGGAAGTGCAGCCGGACTGGACTGAAGACTTGACAGATGCCGTTGTCTGGATAGCAGATCTGCCTAAACTTCGGGGCGATCAACTATCCAAACGTTCCCATGAGTATTTCATAATGTGGGATTGTCAAACTCACGAAGGATATTGGGAGGCGGACAGGGATAAATATCTGGCGGTAAGCGAACGACCGGTACTGGAAGCGCAGCTTGGGAGCTGGAGATATAGAGTGAAAAGTCCGGCTACAACTTACTCTCGCAGGACTCAGACCATCATACCGGCGGAACAGGGGCATAAAGGCGTTCCTCGAAAATCAGATACTACCGGTTCAATTCAAACCAATGCTTACCTTCCATGGGCAACTAATTGGGATTTCGAATCCGGAGTTGCGCCCTGGTCAATGCCCACAACTGGAACAATCGATCGAATTTGCTCTGATGGACCTATAGGAAGTTGTTATGTTTACTTGAATCCACGTATTGCAGGCAGTAATTCGACCATTATGAGGCAGGCATTCAAGGTGCCTAGCGTAACTTCAAATGGACAGATATTTAGTGGGGCAAACACCTCCTATACGGTGGTTTCTCGATTTCGATGCCCTTCCTGGTCTCCTTCAGCGTATAAAGGTGGGGGATCTGCATGTCAAGTACGAGTAGGTTTGCGGCCTATTAATTCAAGTACAGTGGAGTGGAAAACTGTCTCCATTCCAAACAACAATACGTGGTATTACAAGCAGTCACCAGTTCACTGGAGTTGGGGTGCACACTCGAATGATGACGATGTTGAAATTCTAATCGATAGCATGGGCTATGGAATCGATGTGGATGGAGTATGGGTTTCATCAGGAACATGAGTGTCGCTAGTCTACGGGGTACATACCAAACGAAATGAGAATTCTATATTTCCCGTAGATTCAACAATGACCCCTCTGACAATAGTCAGTAGGGGTGTTACTAGTTGGTGCCCATCCACGAAGCTTGCTTTTTCAGCTAGTGGACGTTTTTAGCGGAGAGGTGGGAATCAGAACGACCCACAAACCTGTCTGGCTTTTTTACGTGCTGGAACCGCACAATCACCACAGTAGACATTCCCTCGATCACAGTGGCTGCAGATCTTTGTCCGGGCATGACAACGAGCGCACTGGAATAGTCGTGCAGAGCGGCTCTCACAGCCACCATCCGAGCCATTGCTTCGTGCTCCATGATTTAGTAATTCCCTTGCCATCAGTCTCCTCGAAATTGATAGTCAGATTCCTGGTCATCAAATTCAATGACAACTATTCGACTCTGACATGAACTCTATCGATGACGAGAAATATCAACGGAAACGAATCACAGAATTGCAGAATAACAATCAGCGGCACATATCCGCGGATTTACACCGGCACTAACACCAGCATGTCGCACTCGAAAACAATCTGGTTTATTAAGAGGCCAGCCAATAGAACACACGTCTACGTAAAAATAGACGTGAGCTTTCGGCAGCCCAGTAAAATTATGGGCTGAACTGTGATACGTCATAGCCATTATTTTTGGCTCGGATAATTCCATGGCATCCAGTTCTGCGGAGCGGCGCGTACCGCCAGCTGGTTTCTTTGTACCGCTATCAAATAGTCCAGCGCGTTCACATCCGACTCCAGACAAGTAGCCAGTATCGAGGTGATCTTGTCAGACACCATCGCGCCATTTTCTGTCTTGAAGAATTGAAAATTCTTTCGACCCCTCACCATGAGCTTGATTTGCCGCTCGCAAATATTGTTATCTATGGGAGCTCCAGGGACATGGC
>Ga0209828_1001862_pt1 | contig 18322 bp, 14 predicted proteins | sample MaitaG_FD_187429 | JGI IMG/M metagenome (GOLD analysis project Ga0209828, IMG submission 187429) | Marine algal microbial communities from Maine, USA - Maine_Asex2 metaG (SPAdes) (version 2) | ecosystem: Host-associated > Algae > Red algae > Unclassified | place: Maine, USA | collected 2015-01-05 | reverse complement strand
CTGGCTCGCTACCTGCGCAGCGGCATCGGCGTCTGTTCCAAATCCAACCAGTTCGAGCATCCAGCCATCTTGACACGAACACCTTTGTGAGGGTTTTACCGCGCATAGCGCGGCCTGCGCCTCACAGAGTGGGGTTGCGGGCGTCGAGCAGGCTGTGAACGAAACGGATCGTTGGCGCGTCGATGCCTAGTTCGTCGGCGCGTCGGAGGGCGGCGCCGTGGATGGCGTCGTGTTCGGTCGGACGTCCGGCCAGGGTGTCGTACAGCATCGAGGTGCCGCCGTCTCGGCCGTTGGTTGCAATCGTGTCGACGATGCTTTCGGCTTGATCAGGATCGAGGTCGGCGCCTTCGGCCTGGGCCAGCTGCCAACACTCTCGCACGAGCGCAACGGCGATCTCTCGGATGCCGGGCTCGGCGATCACGCTCATTCGTCGGCCGGTGAGTGCGGTCAGCCCGTTGGCCATCACGTTCATGCTGAGCTTGCGCCACTGGTGGGTGGCGAAGTTGTTGGACGGCGCCAACTCGGCCTGCGAGTTCTCGAACAGGTCGGCGAGTTCGGCGCCGAAGGGCTCCGATGGCACGATCAGCCGTCCCGACGAGGAGTGCGCAATGCGGCCCGGCTCGACCAGCTCGGCTCCGCAGTAGACCACCGCCGGTACCGACGGCGCACCGTTGATGAACGGGTCGACACGATCGTGTTCGATGCCGTTCTGAACCACCAGCACACGAGTATCCGGACCGCACAATGCGGTGAACCACCCGGCCGCGCCCTCGGTCTGGTGAGCCTTCACCGCCACCAGCACCCAGTCGACCGGCGACACCTCGGCCGGGTCGGTCACCACGTTCGCCTCGATGTCGAGCGGAAACTCGTCTGACTCGATCACATAGCGATCGAACGGACGACGAGCACACGACACCACATCATGACCGGCCGCCGCCAAGTGCCCGGCAAAGAACAGCCCAACCGACCCAGGACCAACAACCGCGATTCGTGCCATATACCTACGTTAGGCGGCCGTTGGGCCGCGGTGAAGGGAGCCAGGGTGCGCAATGTTCGGTGACCCACGGCTGCGCTGGGTCCTGAATGCGCTGTCGCAGCGTGAGCCCTTCCTTCTCCACATCGTCTAACAACTCAATCGGATCATGCTTGGTGAACTAGTGCAATCGCCGCAAGCGCCGCTCGACAGACAAGAGAACCTGCTCAGGGCCCCCACCATTGCGAGTATGATTCAGCAGGTAGTGCGGCAGCTTCGGATCGTTCGATCTGCTGCGAAACTTGGACAAGAACGACACGATCATTCGCCGTCAGATGTGTCAACAGACATCAAACTTCTGGTCACGCGACGCTCTATCGCGGCGGCGTCAGATCGACCGTCGGCGCGAAATTCTCGCGACCAAACCTGGCCAGGCTGCCCTCCGCCTTCGTGACACGCTTGGCTGCTTCCGGCCAAACGCGCCCGGTCGCAAGAGGAGCGTCTCCAGCTGTGAATTGGCCGTTGTCGTCAAGTACGAGTGCAGCGCTGTTGTGGGCATAGAGCTGAATCTTGACGGTGCCATCGACAATCACCGTCGCGTCAGTTGCCTTGTCTGCGTCGGCAGGATTGAAGCTCCACGCAATCTGCCCCGGGTTGTCCGGGTTGTCGCGATCGACGGCAGCCAACAGCCCACGATGTGCATGTGAGTACACACAAACCGACGAGATCAACGGCACCGGTCCCCTGCCACCTTTGGGATAGTTCCAATCGAGCAGCATGATCCACCGGTCACTGAGCTCCGGATCACCGCTGTAAAAGTCGTCAGGAGCGCCATCCAGCATGAGCGGCCGTCCAAAGGTCAACAACCCCGGTTTCCCGCCATTCTCTTCAAAACGCCCAACAATGCGCAACATGAGCTCCATGCGCGACGGATCTGCGCTCAACTCCCGCAACGTCTCGCCACCAACCGGGTGATCGAGAAGCGTAAGTGGATCCTCTCTGTTAAGACGTCGCAGCCGCCTCTCGAGCGATGCGAGACGCCGCTCGGCACCGCCACCATCTCGCGGCACCGACATATACCACCCAGGTATCTGTACTTCCCGTGACATGGATCCTCCGAGACTCTTACGGAACTTAGCGAAGAGCGACACGGTCACCGCCCGCTATCCGGGCCAGGGCTTTGGGAAGAGCCGCCATCGAACCAGCCTTCAGTGGCCGAGAACAAGGGAGTTTGCAACCCCTGGGCGATATCGTTTCCGCCTTCGCTGAGAAGCTCAACGGTTTCCGCACGTGCTTCTGCCTGCCCAGACGCAATAAGCGTTCGTAGCTCATTGGCTGCCGAGTCGCGAGCAGTCTGCGCATCCCCTAAGCGTAGTCGAGCAGCGTCAACGCCTTCTCCCGCAGCTTCCTGAATGGCATGAGCCGATTGGGCATGCGCAAGGGCTGTGTCCGCCTCACGCACTGCGGCTTCGGCTGCGTCGACGGCGGCCTGCGCTTCGAGAGCAGTGTCCTCGGCGCTAGCGAAGGCATCGTCGATCGTTTGTGCGGCATCGCCGACCAGGTCGTCCCCAAGGTCGATTGCATCGCTCTCGAGTGCGACGGCGTCATCGAGGAGTCCATCGACCAGTTCAGGTTCGACCACGCCATCGAATTCGATTGCGTCTTCGAGTAGGCCTGCCGCCTCGTCATGCGCATCATCAATACCTGTGATGGCATCATCGAGAACTTCCAGGCCAGCGGAATTCGCTTGGCTCGCCAGGTGATCAGCATGCGCCACTGCGTCGAGTGCGTCCTCGGCGGCGACTACCGCATCGTCGGCCAACCCGCCGAGTTCATCAGCGTTCCTTAACGCATTGTCAACCGCCTCATTCCCGAGATCGGCGGTGAAGGCTTCCAGCATGGTGCCACCATCGAGGCGAGCAGAAGGGGCCAGGATGCCGTCGTAGCCATTGGCCAAAGCCCACTCGCCAATCGTCTGGGTGACGTCATAGCTATCACCGGTGATCATGTCGGTGGTGACGCCTAGGTGAGCTCGCACCCCGGGATCGGTCAGGTCCAGCAGGTTGTCCAGGTGGACATCTTGGGTCAACCGCACGTGTCCGGAAATGTCGTCGAAATGGTGAGCAGTCTCGGCCGCTGCGGTAGCTGCATCGGTTCCTAGGGACAACCCAGGAATACCCTCGTCGGCGTACCGGCGAAAGGACTCCTTGTACATCGTGGGGTCGAGGGCTCGTTCGGTTCCAATCGCTGGGTTGGCGAGTCGGGTTGTCGAGCCGGAGTACGTGGTGCCTGTTGGTGGAACCACGGCATCGAGCTGGCGGGCGAACTCAGACTCGGCGAGGTCAAGTGTCTCGGTGACGGAGTCGACGGCGAGTTTGCGACCGACGACCGAGCCAACGGAGGCGACTGCGGATCCACCTGCCAGTAGCAGGCTGTACTGGTCAGCGTCGCTATGGATGTTGTTCATGTCGATGCTGTCGCCATCGTAAAAGGGGTCGATTGCCCAGTCGAGTGCCCCAGCGCCCACAAGCCCGGCGCCTTCACCAGCAAGGCCAAGGGTAATCCCGGTGCGACCCAGCAACCCTGCGCCTGCCCAACCGGACCCACCCATAGCCAGCCCAGGGGCAGCAAGCCCGGAGACGATACCGCCCTTGAATGCGTTGCCGAGCACGCCGTCCATCGAGTCAACGCCCGTTGCATTATTGATCTCGTAGGTAACACCACCGGCAACCACTGCGCCAGTACCGGTCGCCCATGCGGCTCCAATGAGAGTCGCGCTCAGGCCGGCGGCGGTCCCACCGCTTGCCACAAAGATGAAGGTGCCAGCTAACACAGCCGTGGCAATAGCTATCGAGTCGCGGTTTTTTTCGATCCAGCCTTGGTCGTACATCTTGCCGTCGAGAACGGTCTGCAGCGCATCGATTTCGGCTTCCGTCAGCTCGAGCTCTTCTGCTCGGGCCAGCGTGGCCTGCACATCTTGGCGAGAAAGATCGCCGTCGGCCACGCCGCCCAGCGCGGCGGTATCGATAGTGTCCGCCAGATCACCAAGCAGGAAGTTCACGTCTTGTTTCAGCTCGAACGCTTGCTGGTCCTCGAGAGAGAACAGGCCATCGTCGAGTCGATCACGTCCGAAACCATCGCCTTCCATCACGTTCTCGCTGAAGTCGCGGGCCGTATCGAGACGGCTCATCAGATCTGGCTGATCAAGGAATGCCGCAGCGGCGGCAATGATCTCTTCGTCGAGCCCCATCTCGTCGCCGTGCTCGACGGCATATGTCAGATCAACAAGCGAGACCTTGCCGTCGGCATCGCCTCCTGTGATGTTGTCGATTGCCCCAAAGGTCTCCGGCTCGTAGAGCCCTTGATAGGCGGTCAGCTCATCGACGGTCATGTCGCGACGGTTTGCCTCGCTGGACAGCACAAACGCGCTGATCAGGCCGATTTTCTCGTCGCTTGCCAGCGCGCCCACATCGATTGCGTCGATTCCGGCTTGATGTGCCATCACTGCCACCAATGCCGCATCAGAGAAATCACCGTCCTCGACGGACTGCTCGAGCTGCTGAGCGTCTCTAAATACCGAAGCGGCGTCGAATCCGCTGGCGTCTGTGCCCAACGCTCCGCTGAACCATTCGGCTTCGCCAACGGATGCGCCGGCGTTGATGATGGCGAGGAGGCGTCCTGCTTGACGACTTGGGTCTCCCATGGGGGCCACTGGGTCGACAGCGAATTCGTAGATTGCGTTTCGTTCGTCGAGTTTTTCTTGGTGTCGGACTTCGACGAAGGTTTCGAGATCTTGTTGGATTGCGTCTAGTTGTGCATCGCGGGCGCCAGGATGACCACTCACGTTGTCCAAGCGAGCGTCGATGACGATGGCGAGTGAATCGCCGTAGCCGAAGCCAGAGCGATCAGAAATGCGGGTTGCGTCGAGATCGGTACGCACGTAGATCTCGCCGCTGATGGCTTGGGAGCGTTCGTTGAGTTCTGCCAGGGTGGCGTCGAACTCGTAGCGGTTAGTGTCGTTGGCGGCCTCCATGGTCGCCAGATCGGTTTCGAGTTCAGCAAAGGTTTTGGCACCGAGGCCAGTGGTTGGGGCATCGGCGACATGGTCGAGGGCCACCTGTTCGCTGTAGCCCAGACCAATGACTTCCAGCACCCGCATTGGGTTGCCTGAATCAACGATAGCTTGCCCGCTATCGGCGGTGATTTTGGCGTATTCGATAACCGCCGCGGTCTCATAGGGCGACAGCGTCGACCCGAGCTGGTCGACAAGGTTCTTGGTCTCCGATGTCAAGAACAGTTCCGACAGAATGTCCTCTGACTCGGTGCGCATAGCAGCAGCCTCGAACCCAAGAGTCGACGAAGCCAGCGAGTCTGCGCTGTCATGAAGCCTCTGTGCCCTGGCCAGCTCGGTCGCGCGAGCAATCTCTCGATCACTGGCACCGGTATGGACGATATATCCAAGCACCGCTTGTGGGTCGCCCCCAAAAGCTTCGACCCTGTCCCAAGCCTGTTGTCGAAGCTCGTTCGATTCCGCCTCGAGACCAGATTGGACGTAATCCATATAACCAAAAAACTCATCGCCAGCCGAATCGGTTAAGCGATCAGCCTGGTCCCACAGATCACGAATCTCACCGATTTCTGCAGTACGAACATCCACTGCGCGTACTGGTGTGAGGGGCGTGACGAATTGGCCAGACACCGCGGCGATTGCGGCGTTGAGGTCAATGGTGGGGTTGGGGTTGGGTCCGGGGTTGGCGATGCCTTCGAACTCTCCTGCGGGTAGCTGGCTGTAGCCTTCCCAGCCGGTTGGTTGAGGGCTACTGCCGGGTTGAGGGATGCGATTGAACAGCGCGCGATCTGCGCCGGTGAGAGTGGCGGCAACGCCGATCGTGCTGGCAGGGAGTTCGTAGTTGAGATCGGTGTTGACCTCCATGAACCGTTGGTTGCTGGTGGGGAGTTGACCAGTGCCGCCTTGCACCCGGTCGGCGGTGTTGGCTCGTGCGACATAGTTGAGCAGATTGCGGTCACTGCCGGTGAGGCTGGTGAGCGACCCTGTGGTGGGTGAGGTGAGTGGACCGGTGCCCAGATTGTTGGTGCGCGGGACAGCAATGTCGTGGTTTTCGAGTGCGTCGGCTCGAGCACCGACCTGGGTGCCAACTGACCAGGCCTGGTCACCCAACAACGTGATTGGACCCGGTGACATATTCAGCTGAGCCAGTTCCTGAGCATGACGGGCAACAGCAACCACATCATCAAGCGCAGAGCGAGTGCGCTTGAGAACATTCGCCAGCTGATGAGCCAAACCAACATCCATACCCATCGCGCCACCCGTGCGACTCGAAACCGTTGGCGACCACGAACTCGTAGTCACCGCAAAGGACCACGCCCCCGAACTGGCAACAGGACGCTGCGCCTGCGCCTGCGCCTGCACCGCAACCGTGGACTGCGGCACAGAAAGAGAACCGAAACCAGCAGCACGATCAACTCCTCTGCTCCAGACAGGCGGACGCCACGGCGCACCCCACAAAGACGACAACACCGGCCTGGGCACCGGCGACCATCCAACAAACGCGGGCCTGGACACCGGCGGCGAATACACACGCGCCGCCGGCAACCACGACCCAACAGTCGCCGCCGTCGGAGCAGGAGCATCAAACAACGCAAACACCGGATTCCGCGCTGGCGGTGACGGAGCCGTGTACGTAGACGCTCCCGGCAACCACGCCGCCACCGTCGCCGCAGTCGGCGCCGCAGCAGCAGGGGGCGGGGGCGGGGGCGTCGGTGCGGTATACGCAGGCGCTCCCGGCAACCACGCCGCCACCGTCGCAGCCGTCGGAGCAGCAGCAGGAGTCGGAGGCGCCGCCGCAACCGAACTGAAGTCGGTTCTCATACCTGCTGTCCATGCCATAACGTTTTCCCTTCCCTTCAGATCCTGTGGTTAGAGCTCAGCCCACACAGGCGAACTCGCCGGCTGCGACGGCGCTGTCGGCTCAACATCGCTGTCACCGTTGTTGTACGCCTCGACCTGACGCTCATAAGACGCAAACTCGGCATCATAAGAATCCCAATCCGAGCTGGCCTGCTCGACTACTCCAGCGCGACGACGACACTCCGCCGCCAACGACTCGAAGCCAGCCGCATCAACACCAGACCGCGACCGCAACTCCGCCACGAAATCACCAACGTCAGCAGAAAAGCGCCCACCCCACATCACCCGAGAACCAAAAGACGCCTCGGGGCGACGCCCCGCCCGGCGCAACGCCTGAGCCGCCTCCTCATACCGCCGCGCCGCAGCCATGAACTCGCTGGCAGTAGGCACAACAAACGCTCCCTATGAATCCCGGCTCGAACCTGAGCTCAGGCCCGGCTCATACCCGTGTTCATCGTGTCATCCAACTTGGTCTGCTGCGACACCACTGCCTGCTGCATGCTGTTCGACGACGCCTGCGCCTTCGTCATTGCCGAATTGAACGACGCCTGATACTGCTCCAACGCATCAGCCATCGACTGAATCGACGCCTCAAACGTCGAAAACGCCTCCGCAGTTGCAGCCTCCGCACGCTGCATTGCACCATCGAACTCCACCGCCGACGAACGGAACGTATTCGCATTCGCACCCGTCCACTGCGTCGCATTCGCCTGCGCAACCGAACCCGACACCGACGCACGCAACTCCGTCATCTCACCACGAATCTGCTGCAACGCCGTCCGAGCCTCAGTCGTCACCTCAGCAACCACACGACCCGTCGTCTGACCAGTCGAAACCTGACACTTCCCAATCGCCGCCGACGTCGACGAAATCCGCTTCGCCAAATCCGCCATCTGACCAATATCAGCACCCAACATCACAATCACCTCAAACTCAATAAACAACAACAGAGCAGAACAGCTCGTCTACAAACCACCATAAACCCACAACCCCCAACCCAACAGAGGGGACAAATCCCCCCACAGCTAAACAACCCGAAGCAGGTAGGCCCCCGGGCGGATGGCGTCACATGAGCGCCTCGGCGATGCGCCTCTCGCTAATGCACCTAGCATCAATGGAGCCTTGACGGACCGGGTCCAACACACATGAACAACAACACGAGCGCTTTCCCCGCATCATCTGGATCACAGACCGGTCAACCCGCAACCACTGCGCTGGTCACCGTGCGGATCGACCACGGCGCACGCCTGGTGTCTGGAATCAGATGCATCGCCGGGTCGCCGCTCTTCGTCGAGCGGTTCGTGTCAACCCAGTTCACCAACGATGCCGAACTGTCGCTCGCCGTCGCCGAAGTCGCGGCAGCGCTCGGACGGCCAAGAACCATTGGCATAATCAGCGACTTCCCATCGGGCAAATCCGGCCCCGCAGATGGCACTGCCGAAGCCGCTTCCCGTGCTGCGGCCGCAACTGGTCACGCCGTTCGCTACACGTCGACCCAAGACACCGGCGACGTTGTTCCCGCCCACGAAGTCGATGCGGTGATCGAGGCCGTCGAAGGAACCGGAATCGCCGTTGGACGGGTCGAGACTGTCTCGACCGCCCGTTACCGAGCCGTGGGCAAACGCAAACCTCGACGGCGTATCAGCGGCTCCACCATTCCAAACGCACTATTCGAAGCCGAAGCCGCAACGCCTGAGCAAATGGCTCCGCTGGTGGGAGCCACACTCGGCCTCGAACAGAATGACCCGGCAGGAGACCTGCGACCGAGCGTGGCGCCGACTGCGTCTCCCCCAGCTGGCGACTCGGGTGGTCTCGGCTGGTCGGTGCAGCCCGTAGCAGTACCTGTTGCATTCAACGTCACGACCCTCACCGACCGGGTCGAGTTGCATTACACACTGCTGGCCCACGCACTCAGCATGGTTGCGTTGGTGCTGGCCAGTGTGCTTCTGTAGAGCGTCATGGCCATGAACTCGTGGGACTCAGCCGACGACTCCAATCGTCGATTTCCGATCTGGGAAACCAAGGGCTGGCTGATGGCTGCTCGGGTGTTACTGCCGCTCAACGCCTTCCTGCTGGGATGGATCATCGGGCAGGCGTTCTGACGAGTTCCTCTAGTCGCTGCGCACCATTGGGATTGTGATTCCCGTGGTTGCCGGGCATTGTTGACAGATGGACACAGACGAAACTACGGGACACGGCTCCGGTTTTGTCGGCGCAACGCCGATCATAGGCAACCAGGTTCGGCTACGGCCGATCGACACCGCCGACTACGGCGCGCTTTACTGGATGGAGCAGGACCCGGCGATCTCGCCCCGATTCCGGCAACGCACGGCGAGCGTGCGTCCCGAACACTACGGCGACGTCTTGTGGCACAACGTCGTGTGTGCGTTTGCTGTCGACTCGATTGCCGATGGGTCACTCATCGGCATGGTGTCCGTTACCGACGCCGATGGCGCCAACGGTCACGCGCGAATGGGCATGATTGTCCGGCCCGATCTGGTCGACGAGACCTGGCCACTCGAAATGGCCGAGCTTCTTCTCGATCATGTGTTCAGCGTGTTCCCGTTCCGCAAGGTCTATGCCGAGGTGGTCGCAACGGCCATCGATCAATACCGGCGCGCAAATGTTTTCTTCGAAGTCGAAGGTCGTCTGGTCGAACACCTGTGGTGCGAGGGGCAATGGGAAGACGTGGTCATTCTGGCAGTACACCGATCGGCGTGGCTCAAACGGTCAGAATCCGGGACTGCGCCCGCCGCCCCTTCGCCGACGAATGATGACCTCGGCAACGGTTGAGTTGCGGTTGACGCCGTACCCCGTAAGACGGCAACAGCGTGATGCAACTGTGCACTATGCGATACCTTTTGCTCTGACATGAAGGTCACGGTCCGCAACGGTTCCAACCAAGTTGACAAAGAACTGGCCCATCTCACGCGGGCGACCATACGAGACATCGCAGTGGCCTGTGGGCTCCCGCCCGGGCCGCTGGCGATCGACGGGATCGTGCACCCATCTGATCTGCCGGTGTCCGGGGTGGCGATCGCCGATGGTTCACTGATAAGCCAGCCCGGTGCCGGAAATCACCGATACGCCGGCAACGCCGACACCGACATGGTCGCCGAACTGCGTCATGTGGCTGGCTGGGGCGCTTCGGGCGTGACCCCACTGGGCCCGGGCGACTACGGAATTGGGCAGCGACCTGGCCTCGACGTGGGCCCTGGGCCGGTCGAGGACCCCGACTTCTACCTGCGATTGACTGCGACCGGTGCCCGTGTGCGATCCGGTGAGCAACGCCAGGTCACCGTCGACAGTCAGCCACCCCACGATGTTCCCAACGCCCGCCACAGTGTCATTGGAACTGCAGGATCAGCCTTCGTCATCGGCGAGCCGGTACCCGCCGGCGCCGCCTCCCGGGGCAGGTCCTGGAACCGACCACCGCGAACGGCGCGCCCTGAGCCAGCAACCACGCTTACTATTCCGGCCCGACCAGCCGCAGCTCGAGGCCGAGAAGCGTTGTCGTGGATTGGGCTGATCGCACCGATACCGATCGGAGTTGTCATGGCCGTCTTGTGGTCGCCGATCTTTGCGCTGTTCATCTTGATGAGTCCCGTCATGATGGTCGGCCAATGGATGGAAGGCCGCAGCAGCTCCAAGAAGGACCGGCGTCGATTCGGCAAGGAATTCGCCGACACCATGGATGAGATCCGAGCCGATATCGATGCGAACGTCGTTGCCGAGCAGCGCCGTCGGCGCCATGTCCAGCCCGACGTTGCGGCATTGCGGACCTGGGTGGCGGCCGGTCACCAACGCGTCTGGGAACGACGTCACGACCACACCGACTTCTTGGCCCTCACCCTTGCCTACGGAGACGAACACGTTGCGATGGACGCAACCGGACCCGGCGCCGGGTCCTTTCCCGAAGCCACCGAAGCCATGCGTACCGCCAAGCCCTTGGCCTCGGTTCCGATCCTGGCCGAGCTGACCACCCACCAGTCTGTGGGAATAGCCGGCCCACGGCCGCTTGCACTGGCGGTCACCCGATCACTCATCATGCAGGCCGCCACCCTGCACGGCCCCGCCGATGTCGATATGACGCTCATCGTCGACCCGGCTGCGTTGGGCGAATGGGACTTCATGAAGTGGCTACCGCACATGCGCGGCGAGGGCGGCAGATCGCGCGTAGCCACCACCCTCGAGACCATCACCAATCATTTGCCCGAAGCCCACGAAGGTGGTGTCTTCGCCAACGAAGCAGACCAGGGTCCTCGCCGACTCGCAGTCATCGATGCACCGGCGCTCATCGCAGCCACTGGCTCACCGTTGCGAAACGCGCTCGCCGATCCGCTCATGCCGCTCCACGGCATCATCGTCAGCGACGACCCCGACCAACTGCCCGCATCGTGCGGCGTGGTCGTGGAAATCAGTGGTGACGGACTGGTACGGGTTCGTTACCCCCAAGAAGCCCGAATCCAAGATGGTGTCATCCCGGTCGCCATTGCACCGGATCAGGCCCGTAGTTGGGCATGTGATCTTGCTCGCTACAGCGACCCCGAAGCCGGCGGAGCCAGCGCCAGTATTCCCTCGTCGATCGGGCTGCTCGACTTGCTCGACTCGATGGACCCCCAACACATCGCCACGGCATGGAAACACCTGGACCTGGACCCCAAACCGGCCGGCATGATCGGCGTCACCGAGAGCGAACCATTGTGGATCGATATCGCCAACGATGGTCCTCATGGCCTGGTCGCCGGAACCACCGGTTCCGGCAAGAGCGAGCTGCTTCGCACCCTGGTCACGTCGATGGCCTACCAAGTAGACCCTGACCATCTGAACTTCGTGCTGATCGACTTCAAGGGTGGCGGTGCCTTCGATGTGTGCGCTGATCTTCCTCATGTGGTCGCAGTGGTCACCGATCTCGACGAGCACCTGGCCGAGCGAGCGCTGCGATGTCTCAAGGCCGAGCTCAGGTTGCGCGAGGAACGGCTGCGAGATGCTGGCGCGACCGATCTGGGCGAGTACCTGCGAGACGGCGGCACTCGGCTCCCGCGACTCGTCGTGATCATCGATGAGTTCGCCACGCTTGCCGCCGAGCTTCCCGACTTTCTCGACTCGCTGGTCGACATTGCCCAACGTGGTCGCTCGATGGGCGTACACATGATTCTGGCGACCCAACGGCCGTCGGGTGTGCTCGACGACAAGGTCAAATCCAACACCAACCTACGCATTGCCCTCCGCGTGCAAGACGATGGCGACAGTGAAGACGTGATCGGCACGCAGCAAGCTTCGAAGCTCTCGCGATCACAACCCGGGCGGGCCTTCGCGCGCTTCGGGCAGTCCGAGATCGTCGAGTTTCAGACGGCGATCGTGACGAACGATCACACCCCTACAGCCGAACGCAACATGGAAGTGCGACCATTCGATCTGGTCGATGAAGCGCCGTGGCAACCGGTCGATGTGGCAAGGCCGAGTCCCTCGACGCCAAGCGCCGATGCCTTTACGGCTGAGCCGACAACCGATATCGCAGTGATCTCTTCGGCGATTCGCCAGGCCTTCGACCTGGCGGGCTATGAACCGCCTCGCATCCCCTGGCCCGACCCGCTGCCCGAATCACTCGACGCGTCCGCACTTGTGCCCCACGAGGGCGAAAGCCATGCCTTTGCAGTGCCACTCGGCGTCGTCGACCTGCCCGATCGCCAAGAGCAACGAACCACGTCGTGGTCACCAGCAGTCGGCAACGTCTTGTTGTACGGCATCGACACGAACGACATCTCGCAGTCGATTGCGACCATCGTCCTCGGACTGTGTCAGCGCCACGACCCGAACGCGTTCCACTTCTACGGACTCGAGTTCGGCACCAATCAGCTGGCACCGCTCGCCGGGCTACATCATTGCGGCGATCTGGTCGATGGCAGTGACAGCGAACGCGTTCTGCGGCTCATCGGCATGCTGAACGAAGAGATCGCACAGCGCCGACGCATGGTCAGCGAAGGCGAAACCGACTTCCCACTCATGGTCGTGGCAATCGACAACTACGCCGCGCTCACCGAAATGCTCGAAGAAGGCAACGAGTTCGACACGCTGACCCGCGCTGCACAGATCGTGCGCGACGGGCACGCAGTCGATGTCTACGTACTGATTGGTTCTCAGGACGAACGAGGCGTGCCCATGCGGCTGGCGAACCTGGTCGAGACCAAACTGCTCTTCCGACTCGTCGACGTGAACTCCTACTCGGCCTTTGGCCTTCGCCCCCGAGATGTACCTGGCCTGGGCCCAGGTCGCTTTCTCGACAGCGAGAGCCACGAGGTCGGCCAGATCGCCCGCTACGAAGCCGGTGACCTGGCCGCAGCGGTCGCAGCGATTCGGAGCCGGCACGACGAGCCGGCTACCAGACCGAACTCGGTGGCCGTGCTCGGGAGCACCTACCAGTTCGACGCCGTCGACCGTGCAGCAGGCTCGGTGTCCGACGAAGGTCTGGCCATCCCCGTGGGCATCAATGCATCGAGCCTGGAGACAACCTGGTTCGGACTCGGCAGCGGCGAGCACGGGCTCGTCCTTGGCGGCTCGGGCTCTGGCAAGAGCTCCACGCTTGCGCTCATCGCCGCTGCCGTTCGCACCTTGGACCCAGCAATCCCGATCGTTGGTGTAGCGCATCGCCGGTCCGAGCTTCGCACCTGCCCCGCAATCACCGCTCTTGTCGGGCGCACGACCACACCTGAACGACTGACCGAGCTCATCGATCACGATCGGGTCATCGTGCTGGTCGACGACGCCGACACCACCCCCGAACCGCTGGTCGAAGTACTCGCTTCGGTCGCCAACAGCCACCGCGACGGCCGCCATATGGTTGCGGCATGTCGCACCGACTATCCGAAGGATTTCGAAGCCTGGGTTCAGATTCTTCGGCGTGACCAGACCGGCATCATTCTGCGCCCGAGCCCCAACGACGGCGACTCGCTACGCACGATGCTGCCGATGTATCGCCCCGAGCGCTACCCGGTCGGGCGTGGGTTCGTTGTTGTTGCGTCGGTGCCCGAACTGGCTCAACTCACCCTGCCTCCTGCCGGCAGTGTCGATCATGTGGAACAGGTCGGCGACATCGCCGGTCCTGGAGAGGGTCCCACCAAGGAGACTGGCACTCAAAGCGAAACCGCCGCCCCCAGTCGCTCCGCCAAATCGTCGCCTGCGCCCAAGATCGAGCGAGCAGCAGGATCCAAGATCAGCCTGGGCCTCGACACCTTCACGACAGCTACACCGCCCGAAGAAGGAGAGGCAGTAGCCGAGGTCGACGCGTGGCACGCGGCGCCACGGAAGATCAACCTCGGCCTGAGCGGCGACGGAGACTGACCATGGCCCGATTCGATACCCCGACCAAACGTGGCCGATGGCTTCTCTTTGCCACGGTCGCGTGTTTCACGATTGGCGTGGTAAGCGGTTACTTCATGCGCGACGATGCGACTGACGAGTCAGCGTTTCCGGCGGCTGTCGTCGCACATGGTTATGCGGCCTGGTGATAGCTCGCTGAGCGCCGCCATGAGTTCACGAAGGTCGAGGGTCGAGCAGCCCCCTGAGATCGAACTCGATGCGGCGATTCTGCTGTCGGCCCTCCTCCGTGCCGTTGTCGGCTACGGGCTCTGAGGAACCAAAGCCAACGGCGGTGATGCGATCGGCCCCGACACCCCGAGCTAGCAAATAGTCACGAACTACGTTGGCCCGGCGCTCGGACAAGACCTGGTTTGGCTCGTCGCCACCACTCACATCGGTGTGGCCCTCGACGATGCCGGTCATCTGCGGATTCAGTTCGAACAGCAGGCGAGCAAGCTCGAGCACGTCGATGAAGTCGGGGCCGATCTCGGCTGATCCCAACTCGAAGAGCAGCGCGGCTTCGACTCGTATTGTGTTGCCGGATTCGAAGGGCGGCGCATCGGGGTGCACCACGTATTCGTTGACCACGTTTGCTGCACCCAAAGCCTCGACTGCCCGTGAATAGATCACATCGATGGTTGCTTGACTCGACACCGGGCCTTGCAGGAAAAGTGTTGGGGGACGAAAGATCGCAGCCTGCTCCGGCAGATCAGACAGCGGTGGAAACTGGTCGACAGGCGCAGGCGTGGCTTCCGCAGTCGCCGTGGGCTCGGGCTCAGCAGTAGCGGTCGGCTCGGCGGTAGCAGAAGGTACGGGAGCCACGGTCGGCACTTCGGTGGCGGCAGGCACTGCGGTGGGGACCGGCTGTGCAACGTCGTCGCTCTTGGCACACTGCCCGAGCACCACGCCGAGCACAAAGAGAACCCCGAGCAGGGGAAACACCATCCATGCTCGCAAGCCGCGGCCGTTCGGCGTCGAAGCACCGACTGGCGTTGCAGTCGCAGCTGGCAGTGGCCCGATGTCTTGGGCCTGACCATTCTCGATCAGCTCATGAGCCGAGGGCGGCGCTGGTTCGGGTGCGGGCGGAGCAGGGGGCGCGGCGCCGGGGCCTCGGGATTCGGGTGCCGGTGCGACAGTGGCGACTGGTTTGGGTGCTCGTTGCGTTCGGGCCGCTTCCGCCGATGTCGAGGTGCCCGGTCCGGCCTTTGCAACCGGTGCAGACGAAGCTGGCTCCGGGCGGGCGTCGGCCGGTGTCGGGGTCGGAGGGGCCCGTGGGGCGGGAGGCGCGTCGCTGGCTCTCGGGAGTGTGGAGGGCACTGGGGGCAGGGCTGGTGCGGGGGGTGCATCGCTGGCTCTCGGGAGTGTGGAGGGCACTGGGGGCAGGGCCGGTGCGGGGGGTGCATCGCTGGCTGTCAGAGTCCGATCTCCACCGTTGTAGCCCAGACCGAGCACACCAAGCGCCGCGCCGGCAGCACCGGCCAACGTGCGAGTCGTCAGCCCCGCCTGTGTGGCGAGCAGCGTTGCGGGGATACGGCAGTGAACTAGGGCCACATCGCCAGTGCCGTCGTCGTCACGGGGAAGGCTCCTGGCTTGGGCCGTCGCCCGATCTTCGGTCGACAGTACGTAACCGGCTTGCTGGACTTCGGCGACGATGCTGTCGCGCATTGGTGCGGGAAGCGATGCTTCACTCCACGCCAGCGCAACCGGTGTGCCCTCGGGGGCATTGATGGCACCGATGAGGTTCAACACCAGCACTGCGGTTGGCTCAGCACTGCTGTTCTTTGGCACTGCGTAGCCAGCAACGGCGCTGCCGTTGGTGCGGCGCTGCAGATACAGCGCGCGTGAACCACTGGCGGCGAGGTCGATACCAATGGCACCGTCAGTTTCGGTCACGGAGCCAAACTATCGACGTGGCTCGGTGAGACGAACGTGGTGAGCTGAAAGATCCCGCCGCACCCGCAGCGAGCGCTCGGAAGACCCAACACTACGTGGCATCGGGAGCGGTGCCCAGCCAGCGTTGAATCTGGGAGCGTTGTTTGTGGTCGCGAGCGCCGATGATACGCAGGTCGGCCATACGTTGCAGCGTGAGATCGGCGAATGCTTGCGCTGCCGCGTCGGCGTCGAGTGGGCGGCCGTCGCTGTCGCTGGCGAGCAGTGATTTGGCGACGTAGTCGAGATGGCGTCGAGACACGGTTTCGCCGCTGGCGCGAGCCCGATCACGTGCTGATCGCGTCAGTCGATTGACCGAGCGGGCGTTGGGCTCGAGCTGTCCGGTTCGTTGCCAGGCCGTGCTCAGCTGGGCAAAAAGTGTCTGCCAGCCGGCCGGTTCGAGAAGCGGGAAGGCAGCGTCGACACGTCGAAGTGCTCGTGCCCCGCCCGGCACGTCCTTGCGCGACTCAGTGCCGTTGACCTGGACTTCTGGCGTTGGCTCCGGCTCCTCGACAGGCTTGGCCGGAAGTAGATAGGCCTTCCGGCCAGTGCTGATCTCAGCATCGGGAATCGACTGCAGCAAGAAGCGCTTGAAGCTGTCGGCGCCGAACCAACCATCGCTGATCTCGGCCCCGAACTCCAGCTGCAACTCCCACGCCAACGACGCCAGGTCCACCGGCCGATCGAGCTCGGACCAACGCGCCACCAGAATCGAAGCGGCATCGACCGCTTGCTCGTTCTGCAGATCGAGCATTGACGACTCGGTGGCGTCGGACTCGCCCACCGCATCTTGGTCCAGCCGGTCGAGCTCGCTGCGCAGATCCTCGGCAATGTCGTCCATCGTGGCAAACAGGTCCGCCATGCGCTTGCTCAGCACTTCGACCAGCGGTGGCAGCTCGCCATCCTTGCTGTAGCTGTCTTCGTGGGTGAGCTCACCCCAGCTGTCCTGCAGCAGCGTGCGTACCTGCAGTTCGACAGTCACCGGCGTGGGCGTGCCTTCGACATCGATACCCACCTGCAGATTCACGTGCCAGCCGCGATAGCCCGACTCCTTCGGCTCGTGCACATAGTCACGCTCCGACGACGGGTCGAAGCACAGCCCGTTGTGCGAACGGCCAGGCAGTGGAAGCCCTTCGAGCGCTGCCTGCACCAACTCGATGTCGCGCAGATTCGTGCAGGTGACCCGCAGGCCTACCAGATCACGGATCGCCGTGGGCACTGCATCGACAGTCGTGATGGTGCCCTGCCGAAGCAGGCGTCGCAACTTGCGCCACGCACGACGTTTCGACTTCACGCGGCTTGAGATGCGACGAATACGGGTGCGATCGCGATCCGTCAATGCGTCGTCCAGCGCCAATTGCAACGACGTCATGGCGGCGGCCATGGCGGGGTCCAGAACCTTCGAGCGGTGCTCGTCGTACCAGGTGCCGAAATCGGCGTATCCGATCGAAGCCTGAGTGGGTGCAGAAGCCATACTGCTGCGAGCCTATGGCCTGCCCACCGCGGGAACGATCCGTCTTGGAATCAGCCGAAGCCGTGACTGAAGCCGCTACTAGGGTCACGACGTGAAGTCGATGGACCTCGACAGCACCGATCGCCGTCGCGGCGCCGTGACCGCAGCAGTTGCTGGGTTGCTTGTCGCCGGACTCGCCATCAGCGGCACCTGGCTGTTCCTCTTTCACGATCCAGACTGGGACACCTTTGTCGTGGGCGACGAACGCCCGGCCGCCGACGACCCGATCGGCATGGCCGACCTACATCAAACGCTGGGTGACCTGACCGCCATCGTGTTCCTGTGGACCACTGCCTGGCTCAGCTACCGAGTCTTTGCTCGCATCGTGAAAACCGTAAGCGACCCGCCCACAAACGCAGGCCCCGCCCACCAACCTGCGTAAGCGACCCGCCCACAAACGCAGGTTCGGCGAGTACCAACCTGCGTAAGCGACCCGCCCACAAACGCAGGTTCGGCGTGTACCGGAGGTGGTGCGCCTTCGAAGAGTTAGTTAGTGGTCGGGCTCGGGCCGGCCGGCAACGACGTGGCGCACGACCCAGACGAACCCGGCCAACACTCCGGCCAAGACCAGCGCCTGCGCCGCAACCGAGCGCACCGGCGCAAACGAGGTGGCCGACGC
>Ga0209828_1001860_pt1 | contig 18334 bp, 9 predicted proteins | sample MaitaG_FD_187429 | JGI IMG/M metagenome (GOLD analysis project Ga0209828, IMG submission 187429) | Marine algal microbial communities from Maine, USA - Maine_Asex2 metaG (SPAdes) (version 2) | ecosystem: Host-associated > Algae > Red algae > Unclassified | place: Maine, USA | collected 2015-01-05 | reverse complement strand
GATGACGCCGGCGGCGAGGCGTGCCTGGCGGATCCGCAACGGCGATGTCATCCCCAACGGGTTCATGGTCCGAACCGAAACCAACGCGGCGGTGAAAGTGCAGATGGCCCTCGCGGTCTCGCGCGGCGTCGCGCCCGGACATCTCGTTTTGCCGATGATGGAGGCGTGGAACGGCGCGGCCGATTTGAACGATCCGCACTTGCCCTTGTGCCTCTGGTGGGCGGTGGAGTCCGCGGTCGACGACCTGCCTGATTTCGCACGCTGGCTGCGTAGCGAAGCGGCGGCGGATTCGACCGTGTTCCGAGAACAAATCACCAGCCGCCTGTTTCAACGGGCGGCGATGCGCGGGACCGAAGCAGACTACCAGATTCTCCGCGAACTACTGACCTTTCTGCCGGACCGCGACCCACTGTTCGCCGGCTTCCGCGCCGCCGCCGAAGCTGGGGCCTCGCTGGATCTTCCGGACGACCTGCTTGAACTCATGGGTGACGGCCTGCCGCTCGATTTGCAGATTGCGCGCGGCAGCGAACGCCATATCGAGTCCGGACTCGCGCACCTTTCCGCGGGCAAATTTCCGGACGCGGAACGCGCCAAGATCGCCCGGGCCTTCGGCCGGCGGGCCGTGCCGGTGGCGAAACAGCCGTTGCTCGAACTCGCCTTGGGTGAGGGGGCGTGGACCTTGCGCGATGCCGCGTTCGACGCGCTTGGAAACTATGCCGACCCGACCATCGGCGAACGCGTTCTCGAGGCGCTGCCAGAACTCCCCGAACGCATGCGCAACCGCGCCGAGGTCCTGCTGAGTTCGCGCAAGCAATGGGCCAGTGCCTGGCTCGACTCGCTGCCGAACAAGGCGGACGACCTCCCCGCTGACGCGCGTTTCCGGCTCGAAGCGCTGGGCGTGCTCGCGTCCGAGGCGCCGGCGGCCGATGGGCCCGCGACCGCGTTCGAGAATGTTGAAGACATGGTGTCGATGGTCCAGGCCAAGCCGGGAAGTCCGTATCGGGGCAAACCGCTGTTCATGCAGCGGTGTTCCAATTGCCATCTGTTCTTCGGACAGGGCCGTTCGGTGGGACCCGATCTGACGCCGCTGCAACGCAACGACCTGCCGTCTCTGCTCAACCACATCGTCAACCCCTCGGCCGAAATCCGTGAAGGTTTTGGCCACGTGGTCGTGAGGTTGAAGGATGGACAGGTCGTGAGCGGATTTGCCGCCGATCCGGACGCGCGCCCGCTGCGGATGCGCGACATCAACGGCCGGTCGCGCCGCTTCACCGCCGAGCAGGTGGCGTCCGTGACCGCGCTCGACATGTCCCTCATGCCGCCGGGGCTGCTCGGCGGTCTGGGCGACCAACAGGTCCGCGACCTCGTCGCCTATCTCCGGATTGGCCAACCGATCACCAAGTAACCGCCCTCGTTTCTTAAACCGACAATGCTCCTTCTACTTCATTTCGCCGCCACCCTCTACATGACCGGACTCATTTGGTTTGTGCAGGTCGTCCACTATCCCTTGTTTGCACGCGTGAGCCGCGAAGGGCAGGCTTTTACCGACTACGAACGCGCCCATGTCCGGCGCACCGGCTGGGTGGTCATGCCCGCTATGCTGCTCGAACTCGCCACCGCCATCGCGCTACTTCTCCCCGCGTTTTCCGCCAACCGGCCCGTGCACTTCATCGCAAGCCTGTTCGTTCTCGCTGGCATCTGGATTGTCACTTTCAGCCTCTCGGTGCCCTGCCACAACAAACTCGGCCAAGGCTGGGACCCCGTTGCGCACCGACGCCTGGTCTCGACCAACTGGTTGCGAACCGCCGGATGGAGTATGCGCGCAGTGTATTTGGGTTGGGTCCTGTGTGCGCGCTGATTCTTCCTGGCTAGCTAGCTATAGCTAGTGCTCTGTAAGATTAGATTTCTGGATTCTCCGGTTCCCCGGAGCCGTGACTCTTTGAGTGACGAGTTACATTCAACACTCAACATTCGCACTCGGCCAACACCCGTGGGCCATCGCAGAAACAGCAGGTCCGGTCATGGAGGACCTGACCATCCACTGCCTGCAAGAGGATCAACTAATTTCGGCCGAAATCAGTGCCATTAGGGCTTGCCCCCATGGCGCCATGATCCGAAGTCCAGGCCGAGATGGAAAGTACAGCCGAGACCGCCACCGCGATCTTCCTTCTTCCATTTTTCATCTTTCGACCGCAGGTCGCCGCAAATTTCGTTTTTCGCTGTTAGATCGAACCCATTCCGGGGAAGATGTTTACAGAGACACAATTGATGAGCTGCCCGACAACGACACCGACGACGAACCCACCGTGGACAGGATGCCACGGACTGCGTTCCAGTCGGCCGGCAAATGTGTCAAATGCAATGAGTACAGATCATGCGTCTAGGGAGAACGGCCGATGACCTCCGAGGAAATTGTCGCGTTGGTCGACCGCTGCTGTGACGGGCAGATCAACACCACCGAACTCGAGCAGCTCGAGGACGCTTTGCGTCGATCGCCAGACCACGCCAAGCGGATCGCCGACGAACTCGAACTCGCCGGGCTTATCGCCGAGGCGCTCGACCGCACCGACCCGGCCGATTTCTTGCGCGGTTTCCGCGAACGCCTGGAAGCCGAACGCTCCGGACGCACCTTCACCCGCGAGACCGTCCACCGGGCCTTGCGCGAAGACCAAGAACAGAAAGCCCCCGCCCGCGGTCTGCGCGTGGTCCGAGTCAGCAATCCGGAAAACGCCTCCGAAGCGCCCTACACGCGAAAGCCGAACCGACGCCGCACCACCAGCGGCAAACGCCCCGGCATCAACGGCTTCCGCCGGTGGTTGTTAGTGTTGCCGGCCGGGCTGCTGTTTGCGGTCCTGTTTTTCGCTCCGGCGCGGTTTGGTTCCAGCTTGCGCGTGACCCAAACCAATCCCGGCGTCATCATGCTCAACGCGACCAGCGTGTCGCCGGTGAAACAAAATCAAGAGCTCCGTCCGGGCGACCGGATCGAAGTGCCGATCGGTGCGACGGCCGCGTTCGAGTACTCGGACGGCACCCGCTTCGAACTCTCCCAAGGTGCCATGCTGATCGAACCCGGCACCGTTCCGGTCTACGGCGAACAAGCCACCCGCGACCGCCGCTTCTTTCTCGAGTCCGGAACCCTCCGCCTGACCTTGGGCAAACCGAAATCCTGCATTGTCTACACCCCGCAATGCAAAACCGACTGCTTGGCCGCCGGTGCCGGGATCCCGGTACGCATCGCGGTCACCCACAACAGCACCCGCGTGGTCGCCGCGAACGCACCGGAGCAACCAGGCGAAGACGCACCAAACCCCGGCGACTCGACCATCATCCTCGAACTCACCAACAACCGCAGCGGCACCGTGTTCGAACTCGCCCCCGGCGAAGAACAAGTCATCTCCGCCAACGAAGGCATGCCCGAATACCGCCCCGACGAATAACTTCTATCTCTCCAACTTTAGCTCCTGCATAGAGGATCAACACTGTGAATGCTCTAAACCAAGAACCCACCGCCAACGACATCGAAGCCGCCCGCCGGCTCGGCGATGCCACCGCCAACCTCAAACGCGAAGTGCGCAAGGTCATCGTCGGCCAAGACGAAGTGGTCGACCAACTCCTGATCGCCCTGTTCGCCAACGCCCACTGCTTCATGGTCGGCGTGCCCGGTCTGGCCAAAACCCTGATGGTCTCGACTCTTTCCAAAGTGCTGACGCTGCAATTCAAACGCATCCAGTTCACCCCCGACCTGATGCCGTCCGACATTACCGGCACCGAAATCATGCAGGAAGATCCGGAAACCGGCGCGCGCAATTTCGCCTACCGCCGCGGTCCGATTTTTTCCAATCTCGTGCTCGCCGATGAGATCAACCGTTGCCCGCCAAAAACGCAAGCGGCGCTACTCGAAGCCATGCAGGAACGCCAAGTCACCGTTGGCCGCAACAGCTACCCGCTCGACAAACCCTTCTTCGTTCTCGCGACGCAAAACCCGATCGAACAAGAGGGCACCTATCCGCTCCCCGAAGCCCAACTCGACCGCTTCATGTTCAATATCCTCGTCGACTACCCAAAGCCCGAGGAGGAACTGGACATCTACCGCGCCACCACCGTCACCAATAAAGTCGATCTACAACCCGTGCTCACCGGCGCCCAGATCATGGAACTGCAAGAGCTGGTTCGACGCGTTCCGGTCGGTGACCACGTCTTCCAATACGTGCTCAACCTCGTCTCGCGCACCCGCCCCGGAACCGAAGGTGCCCCGGACTTCGTCAAAGCCTGGCTCGAAGTCGGCGCCGGTCCGCGCGCCGGCCAAAACCTGATCATCGGCGCCAAGGCCCGCGCCCTGATGAACGGCCGCTTCTACGCCACTTGCGCCGACGTCGCCGCGCTCGCGTTCCCGATCCTCCGCCACCGTTTGGTCACCAACTTCAATGCGGCAACCGAAGGCGTGAGCACCGATGATGTGATCCGCCGGATCCTGGCGGAAACACCGCAGCCTTCCGAGTAGCGCCCTGCGGGCTTTTTAAAGTGATCAGTCATCAGTTATCAGTTTTTCGCCCTTCGGGCTCCGGAGTAATTAGTGATTAGTAATCAGTTATCAGTTTCTCGCGCTGCGAGGTGTCTAAGTGATCAGTTTTCGCCCTGCGGGCGCAGTTGAATAATATAATGTCATTCGCTAAATCATTCAGGGACCTGATCGCATATCAGAAACAGCGGGAGATGGCTGCTGATGTATATCGAATAACCAAGACCTTCCCAAAGGAGGAGATGTATTCGTTGACGGATCAGGTCCGGCGGAGTTCTCGCTCGGTCGGGGCGAACCTAGCCGAGGCTTGGGGTAAGCGTCGTTATCCGGCTCATTTCCGCAGTAAGCTGACGGATTCCATCGCGGAGTGTCACGAGACGGAACACTGGCTGTTACATGCATTCGATTGCAAATTGATCTCCCAGGCGGACCTCTCTCGCTTCGAAGCCCGTCTCCAAGAACTCGAACGCATGCTAAACGGAATGATTAAAAAGACCGACTCATTTTGTGCGCCTTACAACGACGGCCGAGTTCAAGAACAACAAGCTCTCTACCCAGATTACACAAACGACCTGAAGCCCTCAGAACCCGAAAAGACCCCGTCGCTCGCAAAATTTTTCACCACCGACTCCACTAATACCTGATCACAAAGGCCGCAGGCCGACCCACTGATCACTGATTACCGATAACTGATTACTCCTGAAGGCCGCAGGCCGCCCCACTCAACTGATCACCGATAACTGATAACTGATTACTGATTACTACAATAGGCCGCAGGCCGCCCCTCCACTAATCACTGATAACTGATTACTCCCAAAGGCCGCAGGCCGCGCCCACTCACTGATTACTCCAAAAGGCCGTCAGGCCGTCACTCACTGATTACCGATAACTGATCACTGATTACTCAAAAAAGAACTGATAACTCGAAATGGCTCTAAAAGACATCCTCGGAAAAAAGAAAGACCGCCTAACCGCAAAGGACATCGCGAACTTTCGGCAGATGGAGCTGGTGGCAAAGCAAGTCGTAGAAGGGTTTCTCACTGGGCAGCATAAGTCGCCGTTCAAGGGTTTTGCGATCGAGTTCGAAGAACACCGGCAGTACGTTCAGGGCGACGACCTGAAACACCTCGACTGGAAGTTGGTCGGTAAATCGGACCGCTACTATATTAAGCAATACGAAGAGGATACCTCGCTGCGCGCCTACGTGTTGCTCGATGTCTCTGGTTCGATGGGCTACACCTCCGCCGAACACACCAAATACGACATCGGCCGCTTCATCGCCGGCGTGTTCGCCTACATGTTGATCGGTCAGGCGGACGCGGTCGGCTTGGTAACGTTCGACAGCCAGGTGCGCACCTACCTGCCGGCGCGCAGCACCAACGCCCATCTGAAAAACATTCTCGATACCTTAAACGATACCGCCACCAAACAAGACACCGGTCTCGGTGGCGTGATGCACCAACTTGCCAATCGGATTAAACGCCGCGCCATGGTGGTGATCATCTCCGATCTGTTCGACGAACCTGAGGATATCATTCTCGCGCTCAACCATTTTGCGCACAAGAAACATGAGATCGTTTTGTTCCATGTACTCGACCGCAAAGAGGAAGATTTCCCGTTCCGCGACATGACCCGGTTCGAGTCGCTCGAAGGCGAGGACATGGTGCTCACCGAACCCTTGCGCTTGAAAAAGGAATACCAAAAACAGTTCGAGGCGCATAAGCGCAAGATCCGCGAAGCTTGCCACCGGCAACGGATCGACTTCGTACCCATGTACACCGACGAACCCATCGAAACCGCGCTCGCGCGATATCTCACGCGGAGGTTGAAACGCTGAACACGCGCCTCCAACTTTATGGCAAACTCTCGCCATACTGTGGCAGAACCTTGCCACATTATGGCAGACGCTTGCCACACTATGGCAAGGTAGTACCATATACCCGAACCGTTGTTGCAGGACTCGTTTCGACCGGAAAGAAGCCAAAGATCGCGGCGAAGTGGCAGGCCGGTCGATCTGTATTTCGTTCGTATACCCAGGGTGGCGCTGCGCTTACCCTGGGCTACGATGTTGAACCCCGTTGGGGTTCGACTCGGCCCGATGGGACGGTTGATGGAGGCATCTGGGCAGGTGAATGGGGAGCCCGCCGGGATCCGAATCCTTATCTGTCTTCACTAGGTTTTGAGTCCAACATTACTCTGGGTACGATCTATGACGAACCCCAACGGGGTGGCTTCATACTAGCCTGGGGTGAGCGCAGCGGAACCCCAGGTCAGGTTCGGAGACATGAAAGGCGCCCTGAAGGGGCATTTCATGAGCGCCTCGAAAAGCGGTCCACATCATTTTGTCGCACCAATCATGTTGCCGATGTCCGCAACGAACATCCGCAAAGCCGTCTGCAAAACTGTCCGAATCGTTCTGCCCCAACCTTGTTTTGCCCACCTCCCTGCAGGAAATTGGCCTTTTCGCTGGAGGGTCTTTCTTGATCGCTCTCGCTCAATTTCCAATGCCGCTGTACCCATGGATGCTCGCCCTCGGGGGCTTGTTGGTATCGCTGCCGATCTTGATCCACCTGTTCAACAAAACGCGTTACCGGGTGGAACCTTGGGGGGCGATGATGTTTCTGCAAAAGGCGATGCAGGTACGTTCGCAGCGAATCAAAATCGAACAACTGATCCTGCTCTTTCTGCGTTGCCTGTTTCTGATCGCGTTGGCTTTCGCGTTCGCGCGTCCGTTCAGCCAATGGGGCGAAGGCGATGGCAAAGAGGCGACCACCTACTGTCTGATCATCGACGACTCTTACTCGATGCAACAAGGCGAGGGGACCGATAACGCGTTCGCGAAGGCGCGCAAATCGGCGCTGGAGATTGTCGACTCGATGCGCAACCGCGACAACATGCTGATCGTGCGCGCCGGCAATACGCCACGCGAGGCCTTTAACCGACCGAGCTTTGACCAGAATTTTCTGCGTTCGCACATCGAGGACATGCAGCCCGGAACCGATCAGACCATGGACTTGCCGCGGGCGTTGGACCGAGCCGGTTACCTGCTCACGCGTTCGGGCTTGCCGCGTCACCGCTTGGTCGTGCTCACCGACGGACAGCGCCAAGGCTGGCGCGCCGACGACGAACTGCGCTGGCAGAAGGTCGGCGAGTCGCGCGAGAGTTTGAAGATCAAACCGAGCGTCTACGTGCTGGCGCAAGCGCCGGAGGAAACGGTTGTGAACGTGGCGGTGCGCAGCTTACGACCGCGTTCGCCGGTGGTGGATATTTTCCGTAGCACCACCTTTTTAGTCGAACTGCATAACACCTCGGACCGGCCACGGCCGCTGACCCTGACCTTTGAAGTCGATGGCACGACCCAGGGCGACCGCGCCATGGACGTGCCGCCGGGCGTCCACACTTATGAGTTTCAGCACCGATTCACCGTGCCCAAGGGCGCCGATGTCGCGCATCCGGAGAGTTCGCACTTTGTGGTGGCGCGGATCGACGACGATGACCTGCCGCTGGACAACGAAATGTCGCTGGCCTTGCAGGTCAGCCACACCTTGCCGGTCTTGGTGATTGACGGCGGCCCGACCGAGGACGTGTGGGAGTCGGACGGCGGTATGCTGACGCTGGCGCTCGACTCGGCGGCCGAGTTTGGTCGACGCGGTTTGTTTACGGTGGAGCACCGCGGCCTGACCGAACTCGACGATCTCAACAGCATGGAACTCGGCCACTTTCATGCCGTGGTGCTCGCCAACGTCCCCTCTCTGTCGCGCAACTTGCAGTTCGCCTTGGAGCAGTTCGTGCAACGCGGCGGCGGCTTGTTTATCGCGCTCGGTGACGCGACCCGTCCGCTGGTTTACCACAAGTTGATGGACGAGGAGGGTGGCGGACTGTTGCCCGCCAAGATGGTCGAGCGGATCCAGCTCGAACCGGGCAAGGCGCCGTTCCAGCCGCGCTTCGACGCGGGCTCAGCGGCCGGCATCCTCGACGTCTTCGACACCACCCGGACGCGGGTCTTGCGCGACGTGCGGGTGCGTTCCTACTGGCGCTGCGAACCGGCGGAAAACACGATGGTGCTGGGGCAGTTCGACGATGATCCGTTTTTGATGTTGCGCGCGTACGGACTCGGCAAAGTCGTGCTCTGGACCACCTCGCTGAACGCGGACTGGACCACCATGCCCTTGACTCCCGACTTCCTGCCGCTGGTGCAAAATCTGTTATTGTATATCGCGGCCCAGTCGGCGGCGCCGGTGAACCTGGCGCAGTCCGAGACACTGGTGTTTTCGCGCTGCCACGACGGCTCGGCGGTGTCCGGTCAGGATGAAACCAACTCGTGGGAAAGCTGTACGGTGATCACCCCGAACGGCGAGGAGATCGAGGTTCCAGGACAGTTCGTCGGCGGCGAGTGGGTGGCTGAATACCAGAACACGGCCACCGCCGGCGTGTACACGGTGCGCATGCCCGGACGCGATCCGAAGCATTACGCAGTGGCCCTGCAACCGGCCGAGTCCGATCTCGAACTGCTCGAAGACGACGCCCGCGAACGCTTCAGCAACGAGGGCTTGGTGACCAAGTATGTTGACTCGCAACAAGAGCTCAGCCAGGCGATCGCCAAGGAGACGGGCGAACGCGAATGGTGGCGCTGGTTCGTGTTCATCGCGCTCGGCATCCTCTGTCTCGAACTGTTTCTCGGCTGGAGGTTCTCCGGCGCATGATGACTTTTCCTTTGCTCGCCTTGTTCGGCCCTTCGTTGCTTGCCGCCTTCGACAACTTTCAGTTCGCCGGCATCGTGCCGTGGATTCTCGTCGTGATCCTGTTTTTGATCACCGCCGTCCTCTCGGTCTGGCTTTACAGCAAACACGCGCTGCCGCGTCCGTGGTCGTGGATCCTGCCCTTCCTGCGCGTGGTTTCGCTCGCGATGTTGTTGCTGATGTTGCTGCAGCCGGTCTTGCAACGCAGCCGTTCGAAGACCATCCGCGGCCAGATCCCGGTGATCGTCGACACCTCGGGTTCGATGGACACGATCGACGTGTACCAGCCGCACCGGCAGATTGAGATCGGCTGGGCGCTCAAATTCTTTCCGCAGGACAAACGGGCGACCGTGTTCAAAGACGAAGCGGAGACCGTGTCCGAACTTGACGAGATGCTGCTCACCGCCGAACGCAAAGCCGGCGAGCTGCGCGCCGCGTTGGATGCGAAAAAGCCGATCGATATTAAGGCCGCCAAGGTCTTCGGCAAACAGCTCGAACGCATCGGCAAGCGGGTCGACAAACTGCGCGGCATCTATGGCGACGCGGTCGACGACTACGATTATCTGGCCACTGGCCCAGACGAAACCGGGGGCATCACCTGGCTGCGCTACAACGACATTTCGGGTTCGGACATCCCGTCGCTGACCAAGGCCAAGAAGTTTCCCGACCAGCCGGACGACCGCGGTACGTGGCCGGGACTCGAGTCCAAAAGCAACATCGGCGACAACTACGGACTGATGTTGCACGGCTATATTCTACCGCCGAAAGATGGCACGTACACCTTCCGCAAACAGTCTGACGACGCCAGCGAACTCTGGTTGAGTTCGGACACCAGCCCGACCGGCGCCGAACTGTTTTTGCCCTATAACAAGAGTGACCGCAACGTGAAGCTCAAGCAGGGCGAGGCGCGTTACATCAAAGTGTTGCTCAAAGAAGGGATCGGCGGCGATTTCGTGAAAATCGGCTGGCGCACGCCCGACAAACGCGAGGAGATGCCGGTCCCAGGCCAGTATCTGGCGCCGATGGGCGAGGGGGACCTTCACTTCGCTCAGGCTTGGCCCGCCTTCGCCGGATCCCTCGCGGGCAGTTCCACCCGCCTCGACGAACTCTCGACTCGCTTGGAAAAAATCGAGTCCGGCCAAGAGAACGAACTCAAAAGTTTGCTCAACCGCTTTGCCGAGGAAATGGAAAAATGGCGCGCGCTCGAAGAGCAGCCCGAGACCTTGCAAAAAGTCGCTGACGAGGCCTTGGCCGCGTCCGAAGACGAGGAAGTCGACGCCGCCATCGAACGGCTCGAGACCATGAAGCGTTCGGACTTGGTCAGCGTGCTGCTGACCCAGGAGCCGTTCAATCTGGTCGAGACCTTGAACGACAAAGGGGATGTCAGCGTGTTCTCGTTCGCCGAAGAACCCGAACCGGTCCCGACCGAGAATTACACCAACCTCGTCGGCAAACTCGACTTCACCCGCATTGGTTCGACCCTCGGCCGCGTCGTCAACCGTTTCGAAAAAATGCCGCTCGGCGCCGCCGTGATCATCACCGACGGCAACAACAACGCCGGCAAGCCGCTGCTCGAACTGCGCGAGTCGATGGGCGAACGCAACATCCCCGTGTTCGCCCTCGCGGTCGGCGCCAAGGAGCCGCCGCCCGATGTGTCGGTGGCCCGCGTGTCCGCACCTCGGACCTCGTTCCTCGACGATACCCTCAACGTCTCGGTCGCGCTGCACCGCCATGGCCACGTCGACCAAGCCATCCGCGTGAAGGTCATGGCCGACGATAAAATCATGGCCGAACAAACCGTCGAACCCGGCGGCGACGCCGAGATCATTGTCGATCTCTCGTTCCTCGAAGAGCAGGCGGGCACGCGCGTGTACAATGTCATCGCCGAACGCGAAGACACCAAAGAAGACGAGCGGCGCAAGAAGTTAGAAGAGTCCGGTGAAGCCGCCGGGCCGCCGATCGAAGCCTTCGACCACAACAACGAAAAAGCGCTCACCGTGTCGATTCTGGAAGACAGCATCCGCACCCTTTGCATCGACGAATACCCCCGCTGGGAAACGCGCTACGCCAACATGATGCTGAAACGCGACAAGCGTGTCGACCTCAACACCATCTTCGTCGCCAGCACCGAGAACCACCAACTGCCGGTGAGCAAAGTCGGTGGCACAGAGGATGGCGAACGGGGCGGTTCGGCTACCGAGAAAGACAAATACCCTGCCAGCCGCGACGCGCTGTTCGCGCACAGCATTGTCATTCTCGGCGACGTCAATCCCGAACACTTCACCACCGAGCAAATGGAGGACTTGCGCGACTTCGTAATCGAACGCGGCGGCACCCTGATCGCCATGGCCGGCCAACATTACATGCCGTCGGCCTACGCCGGCACGCCGCTCGCCGACGTGCTGCCACTCAACCACTTTGGCCGCCCCGGGCAGACCAACCGACTGGCCTTCGCGGACCATCCCCTGGCGTTCAAGCAAGGTGCCTACCAACCCGGCATTCAAAGCGAGGCGCTGTACGAAGACCTCCTGCAAATCGGCCGCAACCCCGACAACACCAAAGAACTGTGGACCGGTTTGCCCCGCTTGAGTTGGTTGAAAGAAGACGTCACCGAAGCGCGTTCGAGCGATCCGTTGGTGCAGGCCAAGGCGATGAAAGGCGATACCGCCACTGGCACCGCCCCGGTCGCCGTGAAGTCCTACGCCGGACTCGGCAAGACCTTGTATCTCGGCTCCGACAGTTTCTGGCGCTGGCGCTACCGAGCGCGCTGGACTTACCACCACCGCTTCTGGGGACAGGTTCTGCTCTGGTCCACGATGGGCCGAACCACCGGCAGCGATCCCAACATCAAACTGATGTCCGACCGACCCGTCTACGCGCCCGAAGAACCGGTGGTGATCAAGGCGCGTCTGTTCGACGAGAACGAACTACCGATCTCCAACGCCGAGGCGGAAATCGAAATCCGCGACGATCAGGACATGCTGGTGAAACGCATGCCGATCTTCCATCTCGAAAACAGCGGTGGCGAGTACCGCGCTGAGATTCGTGATCTGCCGCGTGGCTCCTACACGATCATTCCGCGCGTCCCAAAACTCGCCCACCTGTACGAGGGCGAAGGCGGGCGGGATCCGGTCGAGATCCCGGTTGAAGTTCGCGACCTGCCGACCAGCGAATACGTCGATCTCGCGCTCGACACCGCCACTCTGGAAAGCCTTACCAGCGAGGTGCTGCCGTTCGAGGAGGCGCTGCAGATCCTCGACAAGATCGAAGAAGTAAAAAATGTCGAAACCATCCAAGACCCGATCGAACTCTGGTCCCGCTGGTGGTGGCTGGTCGCCATCGCCCTTCTGCTCTCCCTCGAATGGCTGCTGCGCAAACGATGCAAACTCGCCTGAACAATTTGAGACCTTCGGGTGCCCCAAACGATGCTATTTTCTTCATCAAGAAAATGCAGAACCGTTTTAGAGCTGGCGCGCTGCGACGCGCCACCAAGCCGGAGCTTCGTAGGCCGAACGTTTCTTGGCGTGCCTTTGTGCCACCGCGACGCGGCTCCTTTTCTTGCCCGACGCCAAACCCAGCCCTTGCCCCTGCGGGGCTGCAGACTGGGCTATTCAGGGTGCCACCGCTAACGCGGCTCTTTGTAAACCCAGCCCTTGTCCTCGCGGGATTGCAGGCTCCGCTCCTTAAAGTGCCACCGCTACGCGGCGCCTTTGTCTGCGCGACGCCAAACCCAGCCCTTGCCCCTGCGGGGCTGCAGACTGGGCTACTCAGGGTGCCACCGCTAACGCGGCTCTTTGCAAACCCAGCCCTTGTCCTCGCGGGATTGCAGGCTCGGCTCCTTAAGGTGCCACCGCTACGCGGCGCCTTTGTCTGCGCGACGCCAAACCCAGCCCTTGCCCCTGCGGGGCTGCAGACTGGGCTACTCAGGGTGCCACCGCTAACGCGGCTCTTTGCACGCCCATCTCTTGAGGATCTCAAGGCTAGGTCCCCCATAGCGCCGTGGCGCAGCTGTTCCGATTACATACAAACTTGTCCACTCCATCGCTTCTACGACGAACCCCAACGGGGTGGCCCCATGGTAGCCCAGGGCAAGCGAGGCACGAGCGCCGCCCTGGGTCAAAGCGAGAACAAACATCGACCGGCTACCTCGTCGCTCGCTTCTCCTGCCTCCTTTCCGGTCGAAACTTCACCAGACCCGTTGCGCTCTCCGGCCACCTTCTTTCTTCAATTTTCCATCTTCTATCTTCCCCTCACACTTCTCCACTCCATCGCTTCTACGACGAACCCCAACGGGGTGGCCTCATGCTAGCCCAGGGTGAAGGAGGAACGACTGAACCCTGGGTTACCGCCGAGAAAAATAGATCGACCGGCTCTTCACGTCGCTCGGTTCTCCGCCTCCTTCCCGGTCGAAACTTCACCAGACCCGTTGCGCTCTCCGGCCACCTTCTTTCTTCAATTTTCCATCTTCTATCTTCTCCTCACACTTCTCCACGCCATCGCTTCTACGACGAACCCCAACGGGGTGGCCTCATGCTAGCCCAGGGTGAAGGAGGAACGACTGAACCCTGGGTTGCGTCCCGAAGAACACATCGACCGGTCTGGCACTTAGTTCGAGATTGCATCGTTCGGTCCGGTCGAAATGAAGACGTTCTTACGTTCGGGAAAACGACGTTGCCTGGCGTATCTCGCGGATTGGAAATCCACGCCACCGACACGGTTTGCAAAACCATGCTACCCATGCATCGCCCGGCTCACCTCGTCGCTCGCTTCTCCCGCCTCTTTTCCGGTCGAAACTTCACCCGCCGCGTTGCGCTCTCCGGCCACCTGCCATCTTCGATCTTCCCTCTTCCACCTTCCCGTTCCCCCCGCAACCCATGAACACTCCCCCCCCCTCCGACGTGGCTTTTTCCAGCCACAAATCTCCAGAAAAACATCTCATGGACCGACTCGCGTCCATGGAGAAACGCTGGAAGAAAATCCGCTTCTGGCGCGCCGCCGGCATCACGCTCGTCCTCTTGCTCGTCGCCATCGCCGCCGCCGCCATCATCGACTACCTTATCCCGCTGAACTACACCCAACGCATCATCCTCTCCGTCCTCGCCTACGGCACCGCGGTCGCCTACGCGATCGTGGGCTGGTGGATTCCATACCGCCGCAAACTCAAGCCACAGAAGATCGCCTGGATTCTCGAAGCCGCCGTGCCCGACTTCAACGAGAAACTGATTTCCGCCGTCGAACTCAAAGGCATCAAGGACGAACGGCTCTCGATGGACATGATCCAACGCGTGCTCGAAGACGCCGAGGCCGACCTCTCACACGTCAAACCCGAACGCGTGTTCCCGCTCGGTTGGAAACATTTCGCCATCCCGGTCATCGTGCTGCTCGCCTTTCTCGCGCCCATGTTGATGCCACAACTCCAGTTCAGCCAGATGGTCGCGCGAGTCGCCTTTCCCTCCGACCGGCAAGCCACCGTCGGCGCCTATAAACTGAACATCGAACAACCGCGTCCCACCCGACTCGCCGAAGGCGACGAGGCCGCGTTCACGGTCAGCTGTTCCGACAACACCATCAAAGAGGTCGATTTCTGCATCGAGGAAGACGGCAAAATCAAGCGCTTCCCGATGGCCTACGACGAGGAAGCCGGCGTGTTCACCCACGGCATCGAGGACCTGCGTCGTTCGTTCCTCTACTTCGCCCAATCCAAACGCGTCCAATCGACCAAATACGAACTCACGGTCATGCGCCGCCCGCGCGTCGAGTCCTATACGCTCGCCTACACCTTCCCCGAATATACCGGCATGCCGCCTGCCACCGAGGAGACCACCTCCGGCGCGATCCAAGGCTACATCGGCACCAAGGTCGCCCTCCATATCGAGGCCACCAAGCCACTCGACACCCTCCGGCTCGACTGGTTGGGCGAACCACAAGCCGTCATCCTCTCGCCCGACGGACGCAACGGCGAGCTCGAACTCGAACTGACCGAGTCCGGCGATTGGAGCCTCGAACTGGTTGACCGCGACGGCCTCACCAACCTCAATTCCATCACCTATTCGATCATCGCGCTCGCCGACAACGAACCCAGCGTCACCCTCGATCAACCCGCCGGCGACGTGCATCTCAGCGCCGACGACAGCCTCGAACTCGGCTGGAACACCAGCGACGATTTCGGCGTCGAAGCCCTCGACCTCGTCTACACCGTCACCGGGCGCGAACACGCCACGCTCGCCCTGCCACTCGACACCAACGGCTTCAGTTGGGCTCTCAGCGACAGCGGACTGCAACAAGGCGATGAAGTCACCTTCCATCTTCAAGTCACCGATGCCGTCGGCCAAATCGGCAAATCCGAAGCGCGTTACCTCTCACTGGTTCAAGGGTTGCAACTCACCCAAGCCATGGCCTTCCGCGAACACAGCGCCGCGCTCGCCGCCGAACTCCAACCGATGGGCAAACGCCTCGCCGATATCGAATCGGTGGCCACCAAACTCCGTGAAGCCTCCGGTGGCGCGGCCGCCGAAGACCGCGAACACCATCTCAATGTCATGCGCTCGCACGCCCGTTGGATCTCCGAACGCCTCGACCAGGGCGAAGCCTTGTCCGGCCTGCTCAAAGACAACGGATTCTTCCCGCGCGCCCGCGTCTCCGCCGATCTCATGGGCCGATACTTCCGCCAGGAACGCCTGTTCTCCACCGCCCAACTGCTGCACGACGAGTCCGCCGATCAGGCCATCGAGGACCTCGGCATGCTGCGCCAGCTGAACACCGAGATGGTCCGCGAACTACAGCACAAATCGGAGCAGGCCATCCCGGCGATTCAAGCGCGTCAGATGCACCGCACCGCCGTCGCGCTCGAAGGGTCGAAGTCCTCCGGCGACCTGCTCGACCGAATCGCCGCCCGTGCCAAACGGATCGCCGAAACGCACAAAAAAGACCATGCCGCCCGCTTCGACAGCACCAACAAACTCGCCTCGCACCTCTCCCAACTCCAACGCGAACTCGACAAGCGCTCGGGTGACGTTCGGAAACTCGACGCGATCGGCAACAAGATCCGCGAACGCCTGCAATCGCGCGATGAGCAGCTCAGTAGTCTCGCGCGCCAACTCGCCTTGTTCAACCGCCAGAAGGACTGGGAAGCGGTTGAGGCAATGGAGGCGATGCTCCGCGCCGAAGCCGATCGGGCCGAAGACGCGCAGGAACAATCCGACTACCGCGCCGCCGCCGACGCGTTGCGCAAGGCTATCGAAGAGCAAGAGGCGTCCGCCGTCGCCGCCGTCAACGAAGCCCTTCCCGAACTGCAACGCGCTGCCGAACTCAAGGCTTTGGCCGAAGAAATCGCCGCCGTTCGGGCCGAGACCGAAGAGCTACTCGACGAACTTCGCGCCAAGCTGGCCGAGGACGGCGAACTCAGCGCAGAGGATTTTGCTGCGCTGGAGGAAACCCGCGCCAAGATGGACGAACTGCAGGAAGCCACGATCGACGGCGACATGCTGCAAAAAGAAAAGGACACCGCCGCCGTTCAAGGCGAGCTACGCGCGGCCGAGACGCATCTCGATCAAGCCGAACAAGCCGCGATGAAGTCGGATGAGAAAAAGGCCATGGAGGCGATGACCAACATGGACCAACGTCTTGCCAACGCCGAACAGAAGGCCGAACTCGCTGCCGATCAGGCCGAGCAACAAGCCGAACTCGCGCGCGCCAAATTGGACGACCTCCAAGATTCCAAAGCCGAGCAACTAGCGCAACTCGAGTCCGAGTTCGAAGAACTGCTCAAGCCCGCCGACCCCGACGCCGAACTGCGTCCGCTTACGCCCGAAGAGGAACAGGCTCTGCTTGAAGGCAAACTCACACGGGTCGACGAAATCGCCCGCGCACTCGAACAAGAAGCCCGCGAGGCAATTCAAAACGAGGACGGCGACATCGCCGAGGCGCGCAACCAACTCGCCATGGCCGAACTGCTCGATCAGGTTACTGCCGCCGAACTCTCCCAATCCCGGAATCCCGACAACCCGCAAGCCGAGGCCCCAAATCCGCTGGCCGAAGCCATGGCCGAACTCGCCCGTGCCCGCGAACTGATGGAGCAAATGGGAGCCGCCGACCGGCGCGAAATTCCACTGTCCGCCCGTGAAGCCCTGTTGGCCGATCTCGATGAACTCGCCGCGTCCGCGCTCGATCCGCTCCTACTCGAAACCCTCAACGATCTGGAGGAACTCCGCAGTGCCGAGTCGCAAGCCAACGAACTCGCCGATACACTCGGAGGACTCGACGAAAAAGAAACCAAAGCACGCGCCGAAGAAATCGACAGCGCCGTCGAATCGCTCCAGCAAGAACTCGCCGAAGCGCTCACGCAAGAGGGCCGAGACGCCTTTCTCAACGAGGCCGAAGAAGTCGTTCAAGACGCGCAACAGTCGACCGAAGACCTGCTCACCGAGGCGCGCAATCTGCGCGCCGAGATGCGAGAGCAAGCACAAGGACAACCGCCCGACGACGCGTCCAAGGAAGCGATGCAGGCGCAAGCCGATGCGCTCGCCGAACAAGCCGAGGACGTCGGTCTCGATCTCGCACGGGCCGAGGCGGTGAAAGATCTGCTCTCCGAGGAATCCGCCGGTGAAGACGCGATTCCTGCGTTCGAAAAAGAAGTGCGACCCAAGCTCGAAGAAGTCGCCCAGAAAATGTCGCCGGACGCGCTCGACCAGGCGATCGAAGGCATCAAGGATGCCGCCGAGGAACTGGATCAAACCAGCGCTGAGATCGCCGAGGCGCGTTCGCCCGAGCCGGAACAATTCGCCAAAACTCCGGACCTGCCGAAAGCCAATGAACTGGATCAGTTCGGCCAACGCCTGAATGGCATCAGCGACCGCCTCGCCGAAGCGACCGCCGCCAACAACGCCGCCGAGGAAATTCTCGAGGAGAAAATACTGCCATGGGAACAGAAGGCTATGGCAGCGTTCGCCAGCCTGCCGGAGGAGTCCTTGTCCGATCAGCAACAGAAAGAACGCAAGCAGGTCGAAACCGAAATGGCCAACGACGATCTGCCGTGGAAGCCGGCCGAAGCCCTCGATAAAGCCGCGGCCTGGGCCAA
>Ga0209828_1001859_pt1 | contig 18351 bp, 12 predicted proteins | sample MaitaG_FD_187429 | JGI IMG/M metagenome (GOLD analysis project Ga0209828, IMG submission 187429) | Marine algal microbial communities from Maine, USA - Maine_Asex2 metaG (SPAdes) (version 2) | ecosystem: Host-associated > Algae > Red algae > Unclassified | place: Maine, USA | collected 2015-01-05 | reverse complement strand
CGTTTCAGGTGATCTAAATCGGCTGTTAAATGTCACCGACAAAATGGCACAGAAGCGCGGTGATCAGTACATATCTTCCGAGCTGTTTATTCTTGCTGCGACAGAAGATAAGGGTCAATTAGGCAAGTTGCTGAAAGCCAACGGCGCGACCAAGTCTATCATCGAAAAAGCGATTGATGATGTGCGTGGTGGTCAGAGTGTGGATGATCCTAATGCTGAAGATCAACGTGAGGCATTGGGTAAATACACCACAGATTTAACTGAGCGTGCCGAGCAGGGTAAAATTGACCCGATTATTGGCCGTGATGCTGAGATTCGTCGCGCGATTCAGATTTTGCAGCGTCGCACTAAAAATAACCCAGTGATTATCGGTGAGCCGGGTGTTGGTAAGACAGCTATCGCTGAGGGTCTAGCACAGCGCATTGTTAATGATGAAGTGCCGGAAGGCATGAAAGGAAAGCGTCTGCTATCGCTTGATCTCGCCTCTTTGTTAGCTGGTGCTAAGTTTCGAGGGGATTTTGAAGAGCGCTTAAAAGCGGTGTTGACTGACGTTAATAAGTCAGACGGTAATGTCATCTTGTTCATTGATGAGCTACATACGCTAGTTGGCGCAGGTGCCGCAGAAGGAGCGATGGATGCGGGTAACATGCTCAAGCCCGCTTTGGCACGTGGTGAGTTGCATTGTATCGGCGCAACGACTTTGGATGAGTATCGCCAGTATATTGAAAAAGATGCCGCTTTAGAGCGCCGCTTCCAGAAAGTACAGGTAGATGAGCCTTCGGTAGAAGATACTGTGGCGATTTTGCGTGGCCTGAAAGAGCGCTATGAAGTACATCACGGTGTTGATATTACCGATCCTGCGATTGTCGCAGCTGCCACTATGTCACATCGTTATATAACGGATCGTCAGTTGCCGGATAAAGCGATCGACTTGATCGACGAGGCTGCCTCACGCATTCGTATAGAGATTGATTCCAAGCCTGAGGTGATGGATAAGCTAGATCGCCGTTTGATTAAGTTGAAAATTGAACGTGAGTCACTCAAGTCAGAAGAAGATGATGCGTCCAAAAAACGTATGACAGATTTAGAAGAGCAGATTGATGCTATCGAGCAAGAGTACGCTGATTTAGAAGAAATTTGGAAAGCAGAAAAAGCAGCGGTACAAGGTGCTCAGCATATAAAAGAAGAGCTGGATATTTGCCGCACTGAAATGGAAACTGCCCGTCGTGCTGGCGATTTACAGCGTATGTCTGAATTGCAATACGGTCGTATTCCAGAGCTGGAAAAACAGTTGGAGGAAGCGACGGAAGCCGAGGATACAGGTAAAGAAAATCAGTTGCTGCGTAATAAGGTTACTGAGAACGAAATCGCTGACATCGTCTCTAGTTGGACCGGTATTCCAGTTTCTAAAATGATGGAAGGCGAGCGTGATAAGCTGCTTCAGATGGAGGAATTGCTGCGCAAACGCGTAATCGGCCAAAAAGAGGCAATTGTTGCCGTATCTAATGCAATCCGTCGTTCGCGTGCTGGTATTTCTGATCCTAATAAGCCGATGGGCTCTTTCATGTTCCTAGGTCCAACCGGTGTCGGTAAAACTGAGCTGTCGAAGGCCTTAGCTAATTTCATGTTTGACTCGGATGATGCGATGGTACGTATCGATATGTCAGAGTTTATGGAAAAGCACTCGGTCGCTCGCCTAGTGGGTGCGCCTCCAGGTTATGTTGGTTATGAAGAAGGTGGCTACCTCACAGAAGCAATTAGGCGCAAGCCTTACTCAGTCATCTTGATGGATGAAATCGAGAAAGCACATCCCGATGTGTTCAATATTTTGTTGCAGGTATTGGACGACGGGCGCCTAACTGATGGTCAGGGCCGTACTGTTGATTTTACCAATGCCGTTATCATCATGACTTCAAATCTTGGTTCGGACGTAATTCAAACCATGACCGGTGAGGAAAATTATGACGTGATGAAAGATGCAGTAATGGAGATTGTAGGCAGTCACTTCCGCCCCGAATTCATCAACCGTGTAGATGACGCCGTCGTGTTCCACCCGCTAGACCAAGCCGAAATTCGTCAGATTGCAGAGATTCAGTTAGGCACTTTAGTTAAACGATTAGCCGAACGCGATCTTACGATTAGCTTCTCAGACGAGGCGATGGATATGCTAGCAGAAAGTGGCTTTGACCCTGTCTACGGCGCGAGGCCGTTGAAACGTGCTATCACCCAGCAGGTAGAGAATCCACTAGCTAACCAAATACTGTCTGGTGATTTTATCGGTGGCGATGAAATCAAAGTACACGTCGCTGAAGACAAGCTGACTTTCACCAAATAGTTTAGTTTTAGAGGTTAGCTAGAAAGCGAAACTCAATCGTAAACCTCGCAACAGCGAAGGGATTGGGTAACTTAATTCGGCGAATCATTCCAACGAAGTTGGGTGAGCGAAATAAGTTACCCAAACCCTGAGCGGAATTTTATAGTGAGCAAATCGTTAGCGAAAATTCAACATCTTGAGGAATCTGCTTGCTACGTTCCTCCAAGTGATCTGCATCAACAAACCGCAAAGAAAAGCGCTGCTTGCCGGCGCTAACCTCAGGAAAAAAGCGCGCCTCGTCAGGCAGCTCAATCCGCAACATCTGATACTCTTTATCACCATTAAGCGTCGCTTGATAAAAACCATCACGAGCAACCTGACTGACACCACTACCGCTCTGCCTCACCAACTCAAGTACGATACTAATCGCATTATAAGCAATCAAAAATGGCTCGACCCAGCCCTGTAATTCGGCAACCCTATCGGCTTGAGGGCGCGACAACCAAAAATTAAAGACCGGCACATCAAAGCTATTAATGCCACCCGCGATTATCGAGCGCTGCTTCAACATATTTAAAAAACTATGGGCTTTTAAATGCTGCCCTAGCTGTCCTCTGAACTCATGAAGTTCCTTGGCTCGGCCCTCTAATTTTGCGAGGGTAGACTCAAGTTTTTCGCGATCAGCATCTTCTAAATCAGCCATCCGGTTTAAAGCTTGTGTTTGCCAGTCCAACACATTCAAGGTCGCACTTTTCACATCAAGGCGAGACGATAAATTATTTAACTCAAGCAGAATCATCAGGGCGGAGTGACAATTCTCTGGCTCTGGAGCATTCATATAAAAATTAAAGCGATGTATTAAAAATTCCAAGCGTGAAAATAGCCGGATTTTTTCATTGAGTGGATGTTCGTAAACCGCCATGGTTGAGCGAGTCCTTAGGAATCATGCGGAAGATTGTATCAGAGAAAGTAGCGTTTCATGCAGTTTCTCTATTTGCGTTTCCAATGAGGCTAGGTCACCGGTGTTATCCACAATATCAGTTGCTACTGCGAGACGAGCCTGACGGCTTGCCTGGCTTTGCATAATGCTTTTTATTTGTGCTTCAGCGAGTTCATCACGAGACTGTACTCGCGCTATTTGTTGCGCCTCTGTGCAGTCAACCACCACCACTCTATCAAAATAGCTAGGGTAATTATTCTCAACTAATAAAGGAATATCAGCTACTACATACGGAGTGTCGTGGGCTTCCTCTACGCGCTGAAAAATGCGCTGTCTAATACTAGGATGAAGAATACTTTCAAGCGTTTTTTTAGCAGTAGGATCTGAAAAAATGCGTTGCTTGAGTCCCGTGCGGTTAAGTGTACCATCCTGCAGAAGAATTTCTGGGCCAAATGCTTCAGTAATCTCTATGAGTGCTGTTTCTCCTGGTGCTACCACTTCTCTGGCGATTTGGTCTGCGTCAACCAAGGTAATTCCTTTGGATTGTAACGTTTTGGCAACGGTGCTTTTTCCACTACCAATTCCACCAGTAAGTCCTACCTTTAGCATATGCATCTATCCATGGTTAATATTAAAACTAACGTTAAATCTAGCATATAAAACATGAAAGTGGTTTTTTGTAAAATCAGTGATTAATAACGGTTGGCGCAGGCTGTCATCGCTGGGTATTTCATAGGTATGTTCAGAACAGATTCTGTTTGCCATACTTCTTTACGAGCAGGTAATAGAAAGTTACCCGAAGTTTAAAGCGAGATTTTGCCATTGCTTTGCAAGTTTGTTGTATAACGAGGCTGAGTTCACTGTCACTACCTTTAACACCCAGTTGTTCTCTGAGAAATCCCTCACGGATCATTTCTAGTTCATAAGCGTCTGAACAGGCAACGTATCGAGTGTCTCGGTTGTAAACAACAGGGCCTAGGTTGCGAAAAATGCCAGTGACAAGTTGTTCATCAATATTGCTATCGTATTGTTTTACATCTTCAATTGCTTGAATTACATCAGCCATTAGCAACCTCCGTAGTGTCTGGATCGTGATTAAAATGGGGTGCCCAGTGTGGAAGAGTTTTAAATTGATTGCTTTACAGACAGAGATAGACGGCACAGTAGATTTTACTAATGGCGACATGAAAAAAAACTAGTTGCTGTTTCATGACTATTGTCCGGTAAGTACTTAATGCGCAGGCTAATAGGAAAAAGGGTCAAATATATTTTCAATCGTGTGAATTGCTGCTTTTATCTGGCTTTTTCTGGCGGATTGTTCAGCAGCTTAGCTAGTCTAGTTTCAGATACAGCAACCACCCCGATTAAATATTGAGGTTTAACCATGCCAGAAAAAGCATTTACGATGACGTCAAACCAATACTGTGGCAGTTGTGGAAGCTTTGATCTGGTTAAGATTAGCCCGAGCTGGATAAGTAGGCGTCTCTTAGGAGTAGTAACGCACACAATGTTTTGCTATGGCTGTGACGGCAAAATTCGTGAGGAAGATTTTGCAAACAATGCGATTCGCACCTCACCACTTACATCAAGTGATTTTTTCTTCCAAACTAATCTTAGAAACCAGCAGCTGCAAAAAAAGCAAATACGACCACTAACGCAGGCTTTGGGTTTTAGCTTAATTGCCTGTGCGATAACGGGTCTCTTTGTAATTAAGTTGCCGAGTGAACTACGGGAGACTAATCGTCCGCAAATCGAATGGGCAAGTAAATCTTCTCAAAGCAACGAAGCTTATGAAATAGGTGTGGTTAGGGCATTGCAATTAGAATTCGATAAACTAGTGAAAGCTAAATAGTGGTTGTCTTAATGCGCTGATTTTCTGTTTTGAAGAGTTGAGGCTGCAGAATTGCTGAGAGTGATTTCATGACATTGGTTAAACTTCATGAAGTTTTTTAATTCAGCTTGAAAGGCATCGATAAACGCTTCGGTGTCTTTTAACCAAGGTTCTATGAATATTCTATGGATGAGTAGAGTTCCTGTTTTACGGTCTGCTTTGCAGTCTATCCTAGCTGCAAAACGTCCTCTCCATAGAATAGGCAATACAAAGTATCCGTATTGTCGTTTTTGCTGCGGGACATAACATTCAATTTGATAATCAAAATCAAATAGCGCGACCATTCTTTTTCGTTGTATTAGTAGGTTATCAAAAGGCGATAGGATTTTTAGCTTGCTCCTGGCTAAAGGCTTTTCTAGCAGCGCTAATGATTCGGGGAGTGCGAAATATTGGTTTTTTTCATCAACTGATTTTATCTCTAGTGAAATGAGTTCGTTATTTTCAAGCATCTCTTCCAATGCTTTTGAGAGAAGGGGTTTAATTTGCTTCAACAGATAGGGTATTTCGCTTAATTGCCCCAAGCCATTTGCGAGTAAAAAGCGCTTAATCAGAAAGTGTGCATGCTCTGATGGGGTGGGGGGGGTGGTGTTAATGTCATTAGGTAAAACACGCTCTGTTAAATCATAAACTTTGTGGAAATTCTGCCGTTTAGGAATCATTAGATCGCCCTGCATGAATAAATATTCCAACGCTTGCTTGGCTGGCTTACTTCCCCAAACTGCTATTTTTGGCCCTTTGTGTTCAAAGTCTTTTGCCATGAGTGGGCCTTCAGCGGTAATTCGCTCAAGCACGTGCTTTATCATTTTTTCATCGCGTTTATACCAATGATTTTGCTCGCCACAGGCGATGGCATTTTTACGAATCAAAGAAAAACGGTAGTGCTGCATTGGCAAATAGGCAGCCGCGTGCGACCAATATTCAAAGACCTGTTTTTGCGCTAATAGTTGCTCAAGGTGCGAGGGTTTGTAGCGAGGGTTGCGATTCCATAATGTGTGGTGATGCGCACGTTGAATCACTGAAATGGTGTCGATTTGAATATAAGAGAGATGCTGAATAGCGGTCAATGTTGCTGACAAAGCAGTACCGCTTACAGAGGCAGGGGGGAGCTTTTGGCTATGTAAAACCAGCTTTCTCGCTTGCTCTATAGATAGAGATGCTGGCATGATTTCTGCTCCGTTTGACGATGACTGAATAGATTTATTAGTCTGGGCAGTGTAGCAGATTAACTTTGAAGCAGAGGCTCCTAAAAAGGAGCCTCATTTCAGTCACCAGAGAGCTTGTTTAAACGATCAATACGGTGCCATGATACCGCGAATTAGGAAGTAGAAAAACGCAGCTAAAAGACCAGAAGCAGGCACCGTAATAACCCATGCCGCGGCAATTTTATAAAGCATCGAACGTTGGACAAGTTCTTGGCGGTAAGCCGCTTTCATTTGCTTACGCTCAGCTTTTGTAATAACCGTTTCGCCTGCCTTTTTCAAAGATTTGAGTGATTTGATAAAGGCTTCTTTCTCCTCTAATGTCGCGTTTTCAAACGTTAATAAAGATGCTTCAACCAAGCTGGGGTCAGAGTCGTCTTTATGGTGCTCTTTGATCTCACCAATCATTTGAGCCATGTTTGACTCAAGGTACTCCCGCAAGAAACCAACACCAAATACACCACCCACCGCGATATGCGTAGAGCTAACGGGTAGGCCGAGTTGGGTAGCTATAATGACCGTGATGGACGCAGCCATAGCGATACAATAAGCACGGGTTTTGTCTAAATCAGTGATCTCAGATCCGACGGTCTTAATGAGCTTAGGCCCATAAAGTGCTAAACCAATCGCGATACCAATGGCACCGATGACCATGATCCAGAGAGGAATGCTCGCTTTCGCCGAGACTCCGCCAGACATGATTGCATCATTAATCGCTGCTAATGGGCCGATGGCATTAGCAACATCGTTTGCTCCGTGAGCGAAACTCAGTAATGCGGCTGAGAATATTAAAGGAATCACGAACATGCCATTCACGCCTTCGCGGCTATTAGGCAGTTTTTCAGAAGCCTTTTTGATGAGTGGTTTAGCGATATAGGCTACAAGCAGGGCAATAGCCAGACCAATTAGACAAGCCATCCAAAACTCGATTTTAATGAGTTTTTTGATACCTTTTAAAATAATGTAGACACTAAATGCCCAAGCCATAATGGCGACCAAAATTGGAATAATTCTTTGTGCAGCACCAAGTTTGTCTGTTCTATGAATAATCTGCCGTTCTATTATGTAGAGAAAGCCCGCAGCTATTAATCCCCCCATCACCGGTGAGATAACCCAGCTGGCCGCAATTTGTGCCATGGTTCCCCAATTCGCAATGGCTATACCGCCAGCGGCAATACCTGCACCCAAAACACCACCAACAATCGAGTGCGTGGTTGAGACCGGTGCACCAACCATCGTTGCGGCATTCAACCAGACGGCTGCGGCCAACAATGCTCCTAGCATTAGCCAAACAAAAACATCTGGGTTAGATATCATGGCAGGATCTATAATGCCTTTCTTGATGGTGCTAACAACACTGCCCCCTGCAATGATTGCACCAGCAGCTTCAAATATAGCGGCGATAATAATCGCTCCACCCAAGGTCAGGGCTTTAGAGCCGACGGCTGGGCCAACATTATTAGCCACATCGTTGGCACCGATATTCATCGCCATGTAACCGCCAATGACGGCGCTTACAATTAAAATAGTGCTGTTTGGAATTCCAAAAACTTGAGATTTTACGTAGAGAATAATGCTGATTATAAAAGCAACTGCGATACCCAAGCGCAATAGATCTGCGCTCTTCAAACTTTCCATTTTCATAAGATTAAGCCTGTTCTGATTAAGAGTATTATCAATCCTTCGGTGCGGGCAAAGATTACACTGGAACAAGGGGTGCATGCAAAGACTTAGTCAGTGCCAACAGACTGTCTGATAATGAAAAGCTTGGCAAATAGTCCGCAATCAGATATTGTACACACCTTGTATACATTGAAGTGAGTGTGAAAATGGATGCAGTTGGCACAAAAAGACGAGGCAGAGGTAGTCGCAAAAAAGAGCGTTTAACCACAAAAATTGAAATGTTACCTCAGTTGACTCGGGGTATCCCGCTAACGGAGCCAATGAGTGAGGAGCAGGTTCTCAAAATTGATGCGGCATCCATGGCAATTTTGGAAGAAGTAGGCGTTGATTTTCGCGACCCGATTGCGCTTGAGCAATGGAAAGCTGCTGGGGCTGAAGTAGACGGTCATAGGGTAAGGTTTGATCGTGGTTTAATCGAAGAGTTGATCAGCACTATCCCTGAAACTATCAAAATGCATGCGCGTGATCCTGACAAGTCAGTGAACATCGGTGGCAATCAGTCAATGTTCATTCCAATGACCGGCGCGCCGTTTATCGTTGATCTAGAGAATAAGCGCCGTTGGCCAACGTTAGAAGACCTCGGAAACTTCCATAAACTCTCCCACATGGCTCCGGCGATGCATTCCTCTGCGCATCATATCGTTGAGCCAATGGATCACCCCGTTTCACATCGACATTTGCGTATCACCTATTCCTCTATGAAGCACTCCGACAAAACCTTCATGGGAATGACGACTTCGGGCAAGAATGCTGAAGACGTGATGGATATGTGCAAGATCATGTTTGGGGAGGAGTTTCTAAAAACGCACGCGGTAGTCACGGGTAATGTGAATGGAAACTCGCCTCTGGTTTGGGATGAAACCATGTTGGGTGCGATGCGTGCGTTCTGCAAACACAATCAGCCTGTATTGTGCTCGCCATTTGTTTTGGGTGGTGCGAATACCCCTGCGTCAGTTGCACCGACGGTAGCGCAGCTTAATGCTGAAGCTTTATCTGCGCTTGCTTATACTCAGGTAATTAACAAAGGTTGTCCAGCTATTTACGGGCATTATCTCAGTACTGTTTCCATGAAATCTGGCGCACCGATGGCGGGCACTCCTGAAATCTCCTTAATGAATTTTATGATCGGGCAAATGGCACGTCACTACAAAGTTCCTTGGCGAACCTCAAACACATTGGGTGGCTCGAAAGAGTTTGATGCGCAGGCGGGCTATGAAAGTGCGACCACATTAATGGCCGTTTTACTGTCTGGGGCGAATTATATCTGGCATTCGGCAGGTTGGAATGAAGCGGGTATGCATTGCTCGATGGCAAAATTTGTGGTGGACGCAGAGCAGTGCGCCATGGGCTACCGCATGGCAGAAGGCATCCGTTGGGATGATTTTGATGAGGCGCTGTCTGCGGTGCGTGATGTCGGCCCGGCGGGGCATTATTTGGGGCATCCGCACACCTTAGAAAACTTTCAGCGCGCGTTCTTTATGCCAGAGTTATTTGATAATAATTCAATAGAGCAGTGGCAAGCAGAGGGCGCCAAAAATACGGTTGATCGTGCCTTGATCCATGTGAAGAAATTGCTGCATGAATATCAGGAGCCGACGATGGATGCTGGCACCAATGATGAATTGCTAGATTACATTGCGAGACGTGAACGTGAAATTCCTACCATGGATGCGCTGAACGAAGAGGACTGATGAAAAAAAACCAACTCTACAGCGATTTGAAACGCCAGATTTTAACGATGGAGCTAGCGCCAGGTGCCAGTCTGGATGAAACTCAGCTGAGCGAACAATATCAGATTTCACGGACTCCCCTGCGCGATGTATTCAGACGTTTAGCAGGTGAGGGGTATCTGGAACTTGTTAACAATCGTGGCGCATCCGTCGCATCGATGGATCACAAAACGCTGCGCAATTTCTTCTTAACTGCACCCATGCTGTACGCTGCGATAGGCCGATTAGCCGCTGAAAATGCGACGATTAAACAGCTTGATAAAATGCGTGAGGCTCAAGTTGAGTTTCGCAGTGCTGCCTCAAAAGGTGACACTGATAGCCTGATTTACTGGAATGACCAATTCCATGCCCTAATGGGTGAGATGGCTGCCAATCCTTACCTCATGCCAAGTTATGAGCGGCTGTTGATTGACCATGCGAGAATTAGTCAGACGTTTTACAGTTCACGTATTCAAAATTTTGAAGATGTCCTTGCTGAGGCAGCGGGTCATCATGATGAAATGATTGTATCTATAGAAAATGCGGATGCGGCAGGCATGGTGAGATTAATAAAAGCCCACTGGACTTTGTCGAATCAGCAAATGGAAATATTTGTTCGTCCCGATCCACTACCTGTTGATGAGTGAACATTGCGGAGGCCATTATGATTAGAACAATATTAGACAAGAGTAACTACTTAGCGAATGGAATTGACTGGCCAATTCAAGCGTTCCAGGCACAAGAGGTAGCGATCTTCTACCCTCGTTATCTGGCGTTTCAGGATAAAGCGACAACACTGCGTGGGAAAGCAACCTTTATCAAGCCGCATTTGATCTCGATTTTGCTGGATCAAATTGCGCATCACGATGTGATTCTAAATGCAGTAGAAGCAGCGATTGGTCCTGATGTCGTGCTGTGGAGTAGTGATATAGCGATTAAAGAAGCAGGGAAGGACTCGTATGTCCCTTGGCATCAGGACACTCCGTATTGGAATTTATCGTCAACAGAGGTAGTGAGCGTTTGGTTTGCACTGACTGAGGCGAAGGTTGCAAACGGCGCAATGCAAGTCATTCCCGCGTCACACAAGCAGGGTGCTTTGGGCAAGTTGAACATTGAAGGTGATCCACACGAGGCTTATAAAACTGGTAAGCGGACTTCATCAGAGGGAAATATTTTTGCCTATGATCACGATATGTTGGTGCCAGTGAATGAGGATGATGCCGTTTCTGTTGAGTTAGAACCGGGTGAGTTTTCATTGCACAACATTGAGCTACTGCATGGTGGCGGGCCAAATCCTTCATCTGAAGATCGAGTAGGGTTTGTGATGCGCTACATGTCAGCAAGCACTTATTGCAACAGCGGTAAAGATTCTGTGACGCACATTCGTGGCAAAAAGAATCATGAAAATTTTGTGTATGAGCCTCGGCCAACCTCGGACTGCTCTGCCAGCTCAATGAAAGCATTGCAGGCGGCATTGCAGTATCCGAGTGGTTTTGGCGATCGCAAGGTGCAGTGACGTGTCGCTCGTTTGATCCATCAGTAGTTAAATTAAATTTATACAATGGCTCGATATCGGGTCATTGGAAGTATTAATCATCTTTGGAGAACTCATGGATTTTGAGGGCATTTATACCCCTGTGGTAACACCACATTTTGACGATCACAGCATCGACGAAAAAGGGCTGGAAGCGGTTATCGAACTGCTGATAAAAACGGGTATCAACGGTTTGATCGTGGCCGGCACAACGGGTGAATATTACGCGCAAAGCAAAGAAGAACGCATGCACCTGATGAAGCTATTCAAGAGCATCATAGGTGATCGCATCCCGCTGATTGTAGGAACAGGCGCGTTACGTACAGAAGAGTCTGTAGAGTATGCTGAGGCAGCCGCCAAGCTGGGCGCTGACGCTTTGCTAGTCGCAACGCCTCCTTATTCTGTGCCGACTGAGCGTGAAAATGCCTTGCATGCCCTAGCGGTAGATCGCTCAGCGAATTTACCCATCATGCTTTACAACTACCCCGGACGAATGGGCGTAAATATGGGTGAAGAGTACCTTGATCGAATCGGGCGCTCTGCCAACTTCAAAGCCATAAAAGAAAGCACCGGTGATATCAACCGCTTGCATTTGTTAGCGCGAGATTACCCACACATCCAACTAGGCTGTGGTATGGATGATCAAGCGCTAGAATTTTTTGCTTGGGGTGCGACCTCATGGGTATGTGCCGGCTCTAACTTTGCACCAGAAGCCCATTTACAACTACATCGCGCTTGCCGAATTGAAAATGACTTCAATAAAGGCCGACGCATTATGTCAGCGATGATGCCATTAATGCGCGTGCTTGAGCAGGGCGGCAAGTTTGTGCAATGCATCAAGCATGGCGTCACGATGCGAGGTATCCAAGCAGGCCCACCACGTAAGCCGCTACAGTCACTTAACAAAGACGATAAGCGCACACTGGAGCAAGTGATTCGCGTGATGAATACCACACTACGCCAGATTGAGGAGGAAGCATAATGTCTGAATTATTAAGTCATGAAGGGTATCAGGCGATTGCCGCCAGCCTAACGTTACCAACAACCGCATTTATTGATGGGCGCTTTCAGGTATCAAAATCCGGCAAGACCTTCTCAACCGTAAACCCTGCCACGGGTGACGACTTGGCGAACGTTACCGCTTGTAATGCAGATGATGTCAATTTCGCCGTAGAGAAAGCACGTGAGGCGTTTGATCAAGGCAGCTGGAGTAAACTGCATCCATCTGAGCGCAAAGAAACATTGATCCTGCTGGCTAAATTAATTAAGCGAAACCGCCATGAATTGGCGGTGATGGAAAGTCTGGATTCGGGTAAGCCGATTAGCGATTGCGTCAATGTTGATATCCCAGAAACTATTCAGACCATCCTTTGGCATGCCGAAGCGATTGATAAAATATACGACCAAACAGCACCTGCTGGCGACGATGCGATTGCAATGATCGTTCGTGAGCCTATCGGTGTGGTCGGCGCAGTTTTACCCTGGAATTTTCCACTGCTAATGCTGGCTTGGAAAATCGCTCCAGCACTAGCAGCGGGTAATTCGGTCATTGTAAAACCTGCGGAGCAAACCAGTTTAACGGCATTGCGTGTTGCAGAGTTGGCAATGGAAGCGGGTATTCCGAGAGGCGTGCTAAACGTCCTACCGGGAATGGGGCCTGATGTGGGTGAGCCGCTGGGGTTACATCCTGATGTCGACATGGTGTCATTCACAGGTTCTACCGAAACGGGGCGTCTATTCTTACGCTACTCTGCTGACTCCAATTTGAAGAAGATTGTTTTGGAATGTGGCGGTAAGAATCCAGCGGTGGTGCTGGATGATGCTGAAGACATTGATCTGGTCGCTGAACATATCGTCAATGCCGCTTTTTGGAATATGGGAGAGAACTGCTCGGCTAACTCCCGTTTGATCGTGCAGTCTGGGATTAAGGCTGAACTGTTAGAAAAGATGCAAGCACACCTGCGGGATTGGCGAACAGGCGATCCGCTGAACCCTGTTAATAATCTCGGTGCGCTAATCGATAAAGAACACTTCAAGAAAGTGACGAGTTATTTAAAGCCTAAAGCCTTGGGAGGTGGCAAGGTGTTAGTTGGCGGTGATAGTAAAGACGGTTGCTACGTAATGCCAACGATAATTGATGGTGTGACAGCCGATAGCACATTGGCGCAGGAAGAGATTTTTGGTCCTGTGCTATCGGTTATCACTGTGGAGTCTATGGAGGAAGCGATTGAGGTGGCGAACAATACGGAATATGGTTTAGCGGCCAGTGTGTTTACCGCTAACGGGAAAAAGGCCATTCGCGCGGCGCGTGCGATTCGTGCGGGCACAATCACGATAAATTGCTATGGTGAAGGCGATATCTCTACGCCATTTGGTGGTTATAAGCAGTCTGGTTTTGGGGGGCGAGATAACGCCTTACATGCACATGATCAATATACCGAACTGAAAACGATTTGGATTGATTTGTCAGACCGCGCGTCTGAAGAGGCGGTTGATTGATTGAAGTAGGCAAAATGCCCCCCGATACAGGTGCGGCTGCGTGGAACGCTATTTTGCCTAAGCGTGAGCTTAATTCGTCACTGACGGGTGCTATTGAAGCGGATTACCTAGTGATTGGTGCTGGTTTTGCAGGGTTGTCAGCGGCTAGGCGATTGTCACAATTACAGCCGGATGCGCGAATCGTTGTGTTGGAAGGTCAGGAAGTCGCAACAGGTCCGGCAGGTCGTAACACAGGTTTTATGATTGATTTGCCACATGAACTAACTTCAGATGATTATGCTGGAGAGTCTGCTGAAAATGACCGTCGGCAGACAGCGATGAATCGAGCGGCAATCAACTTTGCTAAAATGGCCGCTAAAGACTTTGAAATGGAAGAAGAAGCGTTGGCCTTTACCGGTAAAATCAATGCTGCGGCAACCGACAAAGGGCTTAAGCACAACCGAGACTACGCCGAACATCTCACCAAACTAGGGGAAGAGTTCAAGCTACTTGATGCGGCTGGAATGCAGACGCTCACAGGTACTGATTACTACCAAGGTGGTCTGTGGACGCCGGGCACCGCAATGCTGCAACCTGCGCTGTACATACGCGGTTTAGCCGATGGTTTGCAACAAAGTGGTGCTATCGAGTTATTCGAGCAATCGCCCGTTGTCTCTTTGGAAAAGAACGCTGATGGCTGGTTAGCCAAAACACTCGCTGGCTCAGTGCGGTCAAATAAAGTCATTATTGCAGTGAATGGTTTGATAGAGCACTTTGGCTTTTACACCGGCCGCCTGATGCATCTCATGCTTTATGGTTCAATGACGCGTGCACTAAGCTCAGCTGAAGTTTCAAAGCTTGGTGGCGAACCAAGCTGGGGGTTGACGCCAGCCGACCCCTTGGGTACGACGGTCAGGCGTATCTCCGGCACTGGCGGAGACCGAATTATTATTCGTAACTGTGCCACTTATGATCCTAAAATGACGTCTTCTACAGCTAAGATGCGCTCAGTTGCCGAGACGCATAAAGACAGCTTCAACAGCCGATTCCCAATGTTGGAAGGTGTTGCGATGGAGCATTGCTGGGATGGGCGTTTGTGCCTAAGTCTAAATAATGTGTTTGCTTTGGGTGAGCTTGATGACGGGCTGTATTCAGCTTGCTGTCAAAATGGTTTAGGCACCGCGAAGGGAACTGTTGCTGGAATTATTGCGGCTGAGCTAGCGGCCAGAAGTTCCGAGACATTAGTGCCCGATTATCATGCTGAAGCTCAACCTAAAAAATTGCCCCCAGGACCATTTATGTGGCTGGGGGCAAATAGTGTATTGAAATGGAAAGAGTTTCGGGCTGGAAAGGAGTTTTGAGTAGCGCTTCCCGAACGCTGTAGCAAAAAATCACCCATAGAAGCAGGCTAGACAGTCCAGCCTGCTTCAACAGCCTACTGTGATGGATTTAACCAAAAAACCTTAGGCAAATACTCTCCCAAGTTAACGTTACCATCTACGGTTTGCCCATCAATTAGTGGCTTTTCCAATTTACCAACGCGTATATCAATGATGTGGTCGCAGCCGTCATTAGTGCAGTTTGATGGTTTGTTAAATACCGGTTTGGGCGAGTCCGGTATTTCACCGTATCCGATTAGTATAGACTCATCTTTGTCGGTCACGATGCCATCTCCATCCAAGTCAACCGTAGCAGACCCCGTCATCAAATCTAGCGTATAAGCTCTGGCAAAATTATTGGTTTTGGTTGTACAACTACCAATTCCGCCTGTTTCTACTGGAGTATTGTTTAATCCAAAAGTGGTAAAGATCACCTTATCTCTGAACACCAGCGGTGTTGAAAGCGACTTTTCTCCGGTACCGTTAGTCAAGTCTTTATACCAGCCCTTATACTTCGGCAGAAAGTCTTTGCCTGCTAATGCTGATGATTTTGCTAAGTCGCTACCGGTAGCATCGGTAAGCGCTTGCGGTGATGTTTTTGGGATGTTCATTGCATTCTCATCACTAAGTACAAATAAGCGATCTTTGATCTGAGTGTTGTTGGGATGTGATCGATAACCACTACCAATCGTTACCAACGTCACAAATTGACCTTTGTGTTTAAACAAAGAGACATCGGGCTCATAGAAAAACTTGCGTGTATCCTTGCCAGAGTTCTTACCCAAGCTAGCAAATTTATAAAGCCGAGCGTCTGACTTTACATCATGCAAGCTGACATCATCATCAAAATTATCGACATTTAAATCAGCTCGCCAGACGTTTCCACCCATGTCACCAAAATACAGACGGTCAATCGAGCCATCGCGATCTATATCGACAACTCTAATGTTGCTAGGGACACTGTCTGTCAGCTTTGTCGTTTCTGACCAAATCAGTTTGCCTGTTTTAGCGTTAACAATATAAACACCGCTACCCTTAGATGTGCCTGAGGCGCGAGATGCTGCGTCTTCTTCATCGTAAACTGACGCGTCATAACCGCCGCCGAATATCAGCACTTCTTCAAATTTAATCGTGCCAGAATCTAGGTAACGAAGTCTGCTCATTATAGGTCTCGACCAAGTCTCCCCTATGATTCCAAAGCCAGAAGTTTGATCGGTAATAGACCACAATAATTTTGGTTTGCTAGGGGTTGAAATATCTAAAGCATAATAGGCATTTCCACCGCGACGCAGGCCAAAGTAAAGATAAGCAGATTCACCAGAGTCGACTTTTCCATTCTTATTTTTATCATCGATCCAAACCGTCATTTCACCATCAACGCCATAGATGCGCTTGACTGAGCCAGTAAGTGGGTTATTTTTATGCTGTCCCGGAATATTAGCCAGTAACGGAGAAGGCATAAAGGCAAATAGTTCTTCACCGCCACCGGTATCGTCGGCATCTGCCGTATTGATCGCGTGCAGATAGCCCTCGTTAGTACCAAAGAAAATAACCTCCTTGTTAGCATAAGGAACCACGGTTGGTTTGCTATGGAGAATGTCACCTATATGATTTCGGGCAGTGTCATCTTGGTTTTTACCTTGAATAAATTTAACTAAGGTCGTGTGATATTCATCAGAGATCGCTGCGCCGCTCCCTTCAAGCAACTGTTTAGTCGCTGAAGACTTGTCGAGCGCAACTAATGAGTTTCCACTATCAGTCAGTAGATTTCGGTTAGCTGGTAATATATTTGCAATGCCGCCAGAGGTGACTGGGTTCGGCTTGTCTTGTTTGGCGCTAGCGCTGTTTGGTACCCAATAATCAACGGCTTCAGGGTCTAATATTCCGTCTGCGCTCACTGCAACTTTGTTATTTTTATCAACAATTTGTCCTGCGGCATTGAGCTTAAATTTCTTCAGGTTGCCAGACCAGCGTGGAGCTGCGCCATTCTCAAATAATGGAATATAGATATCTTTACTGTGGGCTAATCGCGAAGACGGATCAACGGTGTAGACTGGTGCTGCAAAGCTACGAGCTGTTTTTGATACATCAGAGATAATTGCTTTAAAGACCGCCGTCAGCGCCGCAGCGTTGGAGGCCGGAAAGTATTTACCACCACCTGCATTAGCTACTCCGGTCAAAAATGCCTCTGCGGTGGAACCTGTCGCAACATCAAAACCAATAGTGTAGGTGCTTATGAGGTTGTCACCCTCAATCCCACCGACAGCGTTATCGTCAATCTGATCTTTAGTAGATAAGAACCGAGCTAGTTCGACACCACAGCGACCGGAGCCAGTACCAGCGCAGTCTGAGGTGAGACCTGCCATTGCTTTTATATCGGCCATGGTTTGGTCGAGTTGTGCTTGAACCCTCACGATAGGTTCACCATCAGATAGTATGGCGATGGCGTTATTCTCACATTTATCAGTAATGGGAGAGTTATAAACAATTGATGTGCTATCAAGTGTAGAGCTGTCTTCTGTTTCTTCACAGCTGTATTTTTGGTGGTCGCAGCGTGTTGTCTCCACGGGGTATTGGCAGAGTATATCGGTACCAGTAGCGCAGGATGTCGCTTCGTTACTCATGGTGAATACCTGATTTGAGCCACCATGGCAATCATATTGTTCTAGTGTGATACCACCTACAGTTTGACTACCATTAATATCAAAACATTTATTACTGTGGTCGGCAATGATCGCTCCACTTGACACCTGAAAGACTTGATTTCCAGTGTCTCCACTACCACAACCATAAGCACCAATTATCGCACCATTATCTAGGCTACCGGCGGTGACATCTAGACATCTGTTATTACTAGTGTGTATTTTGATATAGCCAGGCCTAGCCTCTGTAGAGTAAAAAACTTGTTCAGTTGCGCCACTGCATATTTCCTGAGTCACATAAATGTCATTGACAAATAAACACATGTTTGGAGCGTGGGTCTTTATAGTGAAGCTGTTCAATGCATCCGGTATACAAATCCCTGTTTCTGGATGATAAACACCATTTACACAACTAGTTGAGCAGCTGGTGTTAGTGCTAGCAGTACAACTGGTAAACTTTGGATCAGACGTCATGCATTCTGCTTCAGTACCTAGAGTACATTGTTCACCCCAAGACTCGGTGGTTGTTGAGCAATTTGTTCCAAGGCCACAGCTTAGATCACCTGTCGGGCAAATGTCTTG
>Ga0209828_1001857_pt1 | contig 18360 bp, 14 predicted proteins | sample MaitaG_FD_187429 | JGI IMG/M metagenome (GOLD analysis project Ga0209828, IMG submission 187429) | Marine algal microbial communities from Maine, USA - Maine_Asex2 metaG (SPAdes) (version 2) | ecosystem: Host-associated > Algae > Red algae > Unclassified | place: Maine, USA | collected 2015-01-05 | reverse complement strand
CATTTAATCTCCCAAATGGAGATAGTCGCGTTTTTTATAATGTTATAAGTTCTGTAAGTTTTAAACAAGGTGAGCTTATTATAGTTAGCCCTATTCCTACGTCTGGCACATTAAGAATAGAGGGGCTTTCTGATGAGCCTAGTGTGCATATCTTAAATGTTTTAGGCAAAACAGTGTATAGTTCCACTTGTCGTCATTCTACAGAGAATATCGATTTGTCTGACGTTCCTGATGGAATTTATTATATTCAGATTGTAGACAGACAAAACAGACTTGTCTCAGTAAAAAGAATTGTAAAAGCCAAGTAATCTTTCGCTATTTCTGATGAAGCAACCATTCTGGAAACGCCTGTATAGCTATGTAGATGACGTGTTAATCGAACAGCTTGAAGGTGAACATAACGAAGAGCTACACGTCCTGCTCTCTCAGGGTAGATACCAACTCTGCACGGAGCATGCCATTTATTCTTTTGCAGATAAGTATGACAACTTTAAACTCTTCTTTGATCAACTCGATTGGGAAAAATATGAGATAGATTCCGTTCTTGTTTTAGGCTTAGGCTTGGCGTCTATTCCCTTTATGTTAGAAAAGCAAGGAAAACGATTTCATTATACCGCAGTTGAGATAGATGAAAATGTGGTGTATCTGGCAAATAAATATGTACTTGAGGAACTTGAATCACCTGTAGAAGTTTTGATAGGTGATGCGCACCAGTTTATGCTCATGAACAAACGAAAATTTGATCTCGTTGTCATGGATGTCTTTGTGGATGATGTAGTACCTCAGAAATTTAGATCCACACAATTTATGTCGAGATTAGAAGACGCAATGAAACCTGGTGGATTAGCAATGTATAATCTATTAAACCAGACACAAGGCGATAAAAAGGATGCTGAAGAATTTTACGAAATATTCAAGGGAAATCTTCCTGGTGCAGAGTACAAAGACATAAAGGGAAACAAAATGTTATACTATCAAAAACCAAAGGCATAGAGTACGCACTTGTTTATTCCCAAGTTCTATACTTAGCGGAGGAGTGGAAAATATGACCTAATATTTTCTTGTCTAATTCAGTTAAGGACTGCTTTCTTCTTGCCATTACTTTTTCCGCCACGTCATATTGTTTCTCTAATTTGAAAGTGGAAAACCCTGACGCCCCTCCCCATGCAAATGATGGGATAAACGTTCTTGGATAACCAGAGCCAAATATGTTAGCAGAAACACCAACCACAGATCCTGTATTAAACATGGTATTGATACCACATTTAGAATGATCTCCCATTATAAGTCCGCAGAACTGCAAACCAGAAGGCGTAAAACTTGCAGTTGTATAGTTATAAACTTTAACCTCTGCATAATTATTTTTTAAATTGGAGCTATTGGAATCTGCCCCAATGTTACACCATTCCCCTAATACAGAATTACCGAGATATCCCTCATGTCCCTTGCTAGAGTATGCTTGGATACTAACATTGCTTAATTCACCACCTACCTTGGAGTAAGGCCCTATAGAAGTGTTACCATAAATTTTTGCTCCCATTTTCACAATAGAATGTTCTCCTAGTGCAAAAGGTCCTCTAATAATACTGCCCTCCATAACTTCGGAATTTTTACCGAGATATATAGGTCCCTGAGATGCATTTAGTGTGCAATATTTCATCTCCACACCTGAATCAACGAATATATTCTGAGCGGCAATAACATTATTACTTTCATCGATCTCATCTGAGCGTCTACCTACAGTCATTATTTGGATATCTCTCTGAATCTCAGCGCCACAATGCGTAAAGATGTCATAAGGACGTGTAATGAGTGTGACTAATGAGGGGTCATCTGAAATGTCCATACCAGATAATTCATCCAGACCACTTTCGTCTTCTAAGCTTGCAATTTGTTTGTTGTCAATACGTGCAGCGATTAATATGTCATTGAAAATAATAGCATGATTACTCTCAAGGTTAGATATCAATTTTACGATGCGGTCATTTGGTAATAATGCGCCATTGACTACATAGTTGTCTGATTCTACATGTACTGGAAATTTTTCTGAAAGATAATCCTGTGTTATAAAGCTTGATTTACCTTGGAGTGCATGTTCCCATTTCTCAGATATTCTAAGAATTCCAACTCGTATGTCGGCAACTGGTCTGGTGTAGCTAATGGGTAATAGCGTATTCCAGCTATCGTCGTCAAATAGGATTATGTTTCTCATATGTCAAAAAAAAAGCCCTGAAATTCAGGGCTCAATGTTTTATGCTTCTTTGTTTTCTTCCGCCGGAGCCGCAACTTCAGCTTCAGGTGCAGCTGCTGGCTTTTTAGCGAATTTTTTAAATTTCTTATTAAACTTGTCGATTCTACCCGCAGTATCCACAAATTTCATTTTTCCAGTGAAAAATGGATGAGATTGGTTCGAAATCTCCAACTTTACAAGAGGATATTCGTTTCCATCCTCCCATTTTATGGTTTCTTTAGATGGAGCGCATGATTTAGTTAACCATGACTCATCGCATGAAAAGTCTTTAAACACGACTATTCTGTAGTTATCTGGATGTATATCTTTCTTCATTTTGAAAATTTAGGACTGCAAAGATAGTGTTTTCTTAGAAAAATGGCAATTTATACGCCATTGTTGTGTCAAAGCATTTCATGTTAGAATCATAATTAAAAATATACCGAATACCAAAACCTCAAATGTAGACGAATAGAATCTAAAAACTATATGATTGAGCATTGTATTGGGGAGTAAATACCACATAAATATCCATTGATTTTTCTTCTTTCGTCTGTTTAATAGTTTAGTTTTGCACCACAAAAACGAAATATATGCCTTATTTATTTACATCAGAGTCTGTTTCAGAAGGACATCCAGACAAAGTCGCTGACCAGATTTCCGATTCACTAGTTGATCACTTTTTAGCATTTGACCCAAGCTCAAAAATTGCTTGCGAAACATTAGTAACAACTGGCCAAGTAGTTCTTGCTGGTGAAGTAAAATCAAAGACCTATCTCGATGTGCAACAAATTGCTAGAGATGTGATAGAAAAGATTGGCTACACGAAGTCGGAATACATGTTCGAAGCAAAGTCTTGCGGAGTATTCTCTTCTATCCACGAACAATCTCCTGACATTAACCAAGGTGTTGAAAGAAAGAAGAAGATGGATCAGGGTGCAGGTGACCAAGGAATGATGTTTGGTTATGCAACAAACGAAACGGATAATTACATGCCGCTTGCATTAGATATGTCACACAAGATTTTAGAAGAGCTTGCCGCAATAAGAAAGGCAGGAAAGAAAATGACCTACCTAAGACCAGACTCTAAGTCACAGGTTACAATAGAATATAATGACAATGGCAAACCAGTGCGTATAGATTCTATTGTTGTGTCTACACAGCATGATGATTTTGCGGCAGATTCAAAAATGTTGAAGCAGATTAAGCAGGACGTAATTAACATTGTTATTCCGCGCGTAAAGAAAAAAATGAATGCTTCTGTAAAGAAGTTGTTCACGAATAAAATTACCTATCATGTAAATCCTACTGGAAAGTTTGTAATAGGCGGACCACACGGTGATACAGGCCTTACAGGTAGAAAGATTATCGTAGATACCTACGGCGGAAAAGGTGCGCACGGAGGGGGTGCGTTCTCTGGGAAAGATCCTTCCAAGGTAGATAGATCAGCAGCATATGCCACTAGACATATCGCTAAAAACTGTGTTGCTGCAGGATTGTGTGAAGAGATATTGGTACAAGTATCTTATGCGATTGGTGTTGCTAAGCCAACAAATATTTATGTAAATACATACGGAACTGCTAAAGTAGATATGTCTGATGGAGAAATTGCAGATAAATTATACAAGCTGTTTGACATGCGTCCGTACGCAATCGAAACTAGACTTAAACTAAGAACACCTATTTATTCTGAGACAGCTGCGTATGGTCACATGGGCCGTCCTTCTAAGAAGAAGAAAGTGTCTTTCACAAATGGTTCTGGAAAAAAGAAAACCATGAATGTAGAAACATTCACATGGGAAAAATTGGACTATGTATCTAAAGTGAAAAAAGTGTTTAAGATCAAATAGAAAGAATGTATTCTAAATTATATAAAAGCAGTCTAGTTTCTAGGCTGCTTTTTTTAATGTTTAGGCGGAATGTATAGAATTGGAAGGAGCGAATATGCGATTTCGCGAAGCCGCAATTATGATTTGTTAAAAGTGTTCTGAAGTCTTATGGCAATAGGCTGTTGTAGGCAAGAACAATGTTCCTGAATGATACAGCTATGCTGGGACGGAACCCCTGAATAGCACGACCCAAAGGGGCACGCCCTTATATCTACCCCTTTTCCAATTATTACCAGCCAGGCACAATATTTAACCCAAATGTACCACCCACACCTTTTTTAAGAGGCCAGGCATAATGCGGTTCAATTATCAGCGCCCCAAATAGATTTATTCTAAGCGCAACGCCTACTGATGAAACTATTTCGGCAGCATCGTTTCCATCTGAGTTAAATTGATCAAATTCGTCAAATGCAACTCCAGTATCAAAGAAGAATGCAAGATCACTATAAAAGCCATTCATTGGAATAAGTGATAACTGACGAGGACCCGTGAATGGTATTCTTAATTCTACATTCGTTAACATCATCTTTGACCCTAAAAGTTTTTCAAACTCCAACCCTAAGTCATTTATAAGTCCAAATGAGGTAATACTCCCATAACCTCTTACATTACCCATTTCGCCGACATAGAATGGGTATATGGTATTTGAGTCATTAACAAATCTTAAATAATTTAAAGATCTGAAGGCAAGGCTAAATGGTTTTTTCCAAAAGTATTTTCTAAAATCTCCAATTGCGGACCAGTAGTTATCATTCCCTATTACCTTATCTAGGGCTATCCTAAATCTGTGACCTGCTAATGGAGATGTAAGACCATTAAAAGAATTATCACCCACTAGACCAATTCCAGTAGAGGCGCCAAAACCGCGCCGGATAGTATAGAATTGATTGAGCGCAATTTCATCCGTCATCAAATCTATATTCTCTCGATCTTCGCCTACAAGCCTAAATTGACTATTCCCAATCTGTTGATAATACTGGTTATATTTATCTAAACTAAAGCCTCTGCGACTCCCTGCAATACTTCCCTCCAAGCGAAGGGTGGTAGAGAATGGGTAATGCGCAAAAAGACTTAATTGATCATCAAACACCCGAAGCACCTGAAACGGTGCGTTTATTACAGGTATAGGGGTATTGTTGCCATCTAACAATGTATCAATTTCTTGCGGTAAGTAACCACCTGTTCTCAAAGGCGTATGTGATAATGATAATCCCCAAGCGAGTTGATGTTTTCTATTGATATAAGAAACTTGACCCCCAATATCTTGGATTTCTCCATTCATAGATGCTTGTACAAACATCTGATGGTTGCCTAACATATCGCCAAAGAGTAGCCCTATTCCACCTTGCAGGCCTGTATAGTTTCCGAAGTTGTTATTATTCCCTACTGCCAATCCAGTGCCACCTGTCGCATAATCCATTCTAAATTTTGGCTTATAATCAGCGTCATAAAACGTATTAGGATCCATGAGCTGATCCTCATCCATTGCTAGGATATTTCTATTGACAATATCGTTTACATCAAGTCCTAAAATTGGTAGTTTACCGGCATCAAAATTTATGTCATTCGGGTCAACTTTTTTAGAAAGTAGTTTTTCTGCTTTTGATTCATATATAGAATATGCACCTCCGTAGTAATGTGTAAAAAGCACTCTGTCTCTTGTTCTAGAAGCAGCAATTGCGGGAGAATATCTTGTGATACCACTTATACCAGTTAAAAAGTCAGTAAGCTGCAGAATTTCACCTGATGTAACATTGTATTTGTACATGTTTCTAAAGCCATCACGATCTGAAAGGAATAAGATATTGTTTTCATGGTCAAACACTGGATTTAAGTTATCAGCCCCATGAAAAACATCCAAAATTGTTTGTTCTCTAGAGTCAATATTTAACGTCGCTACATTGAATGACCACCTTCCATTTGTACGCCCTTCCGTAAAACTGCGTTCGTCAGTAGCATAGACAAGTTGTGTTCCATCAGAATTAAAGTTTGCATGAATTTCTGAATACTTATCATTCGTTAGTTGTGTTACTTTTTTTGTTCTTAGCTCATATTCATATAAATCCGTTTGACCGTTGTTAAGTCCTGAGACTACAATACTCTTGCCATCAGGAGACCAAGTAGGATTTGTCATGGCAGGAACTCCAGGGATAGCATGTTCCCCTTTTGTTTTTCCTGTTAGAGCTTCCTTAATGATAAGTACATTCCCCCCCTTTTTTACAGCAATGAAAGCAAATTCTTTACTGTTTGGAGACCAAGTTCCTGTTGATTCCATGGAATTGATGGCATCTAAGTGTCCATCTTTTACCGCACTTGAAATCTTATTTAGTATTTTTCCAGTGTTAGCATCTGCTAAAAATAAATCAGTTGAGAATACGTCTTTTTCTGAAAGGAAAACCACATATCTCCCGTTTGGCGATAAAGAAGGAGAGACATTCATCTTTCCGGAATTCTCAGAAGAGAGAATACGTTTCCCTATAAAACGTTCCTTTTTGTCACCGAGGTACGGATTATAATATGTTTTAAGTGCTTGTGCATATTGTTCACCTATTGTTTCTTCATTTGACCTCAGTACCGTGATGCAAGCATTCTTAAGTCCAAATTTGGCAGTCTGCATAAAAAATGGTTTGACCACATTATCCCCATAACGGCCAGCTAGGAAAGTCCAAAATGCTTGACCATAACGATAGGGGAAATACTTGTAACTGTTCAATCCTTTTATGTTGGGTAGATCTTTATTCACAACAGCATCGCGCATCCACATGGCAGTATACGTATCGTTTCTTCCTATGGACATATATTCTGCAAGACCTTCTACCATCCATAAAGGAATGTTCCTTAAATTCTGAAGAGAGGTAGAGTCTCCGTTTATTACCATGTTATATTGAAAGGCGTGTACCATTTCATGGCCCAAGACATGATGGGTTTGTTGATTTGTAAAGGTATAAGGAAGGACGACCCTGTTTTTAAAAGCCTCAGTAACACCTCCAGTCCCCACACCTATAGTGCCACTTATAGTATTCGTTTGCTGGAAGTCAGCATGATTGTCGTAAAAGATAATTGGGTTATTTTGGTGAAACGTATCATGCAAACATTCTTGATGCATATCATACCACTGTTCAGAATATTGGCCCATTTTATCCACAAAGTCTAAATCCTTGGTGTAATAGTGGAGGTCAAAATTTTGAGTTTCTAAAACTTTAAAATCAAAGCTTTCGTAACGTGGCTTATTTCTTCCAAAATACTGTGCATCTACTGCGGTGAAAGAGCACAAAATAAGAACTACAAGAAAATTGTTCATCATACCCATAATTGCAATGTTTTATTTTTAAACTACTTATCCAATGAATTAGATTGTGTAAGTTGATATATCTGGGTGTTAAAATAGCTTTAAAGTTGTAATTAGTGTCTTGATTAGAACGCAAATATGTTCATATCAATTCCTTAGATTGCTTTTTTTTTGTCAGATTTCTATGCGTATAACTGCAGTAATTTTGATTAAAACTATTGTTGTCAATTGTATTAATAAAATGATGAACCTCTAAGCTGTAATGAAATATTATAATAGTTTTAGATTATGGATTCAATCTTTTGTTTAAAAAAACTAATTTTCTGCATTTGCATATTAAATGTAACTGCATGCAAAGCACAAACGTTGACTATGGAAAAGCTATCAGATTTAAAAACTGGGTACGAATTAGATAAAAATACCACGGCTACATATGCTGAGACTATTGCGTATTACGAACAACTTGCTGGGTTGGAACCATCCATTTCTGTACAAGCGTACGGAATGACGGATAGCGGATTTCCACTCCATGAAGTCATACTATCAAAAGATGGAAATTTTGACCCCAAAGAAATTAAGACTCAAGGAAAGCTAGTCCTGTTTTTGAATAATGCGATTCATCCTGGAGAACCGTGTGGTGTAGATGCAAGTATGATGTTAGCAAGAGATCTTTTTCTAAATAAGGATATGCAATCACTACTTGATAAAACTGTTGTAGTCATAGTGCCCTTTTACAATATCGGAGGAGGACTCAATAGGGGGGAATTTAGTAGGGCTAACCAAGATGGTCCGCAAGCATATGGTTTTAGAGGTAATGCGAAAAACCTAGATCTAAATAGGGACTTTATAAAGTGTGACTCTGAAAATGCCAAGACATTCAATAAACTATATACAAAGTGGGATCCAGAAATATTTATTGACAACCATACATCTAACGGTGCGGATTATCAATATTCAATGACATTAATTGCCACCCAGAAGGACAAGTTACAGGAGGATCTTGCAAATTATATGATACAACAAATGCTTCCCGATCTTTATTCTAAGATGGAACAAAAGGATTGGGAAATGACACCTTATGTATATGCCCAGGAAACACCAGATGATGGGATTATGGGGTTTCTAGACCTTCCAAGATATTCCTCAGGCTATGCCGCACTGCACAATAGTATCTCTTTCATGCCAGAGACACATATGCTCAAACCTTACACGAATCGAGTAGAAAGTACATATGCATTTATGCTTTCCATGTTAGAGCATATCGCTTCTAATGGAGACAATATTATCAAAGCAAGAAAGAAAAGTCTTGAGAAAGTAAGAGCGCAGAAAGAGATGCCTATTCGATGGGAATTAGACAAAGAAAAAGTGGATAAACTTATGTTCAAAGGATATGAAGCGAAATATAAGAAAAGTGAGGTTACAGGTTTGGATAGACTTTATTATGATCAGTCTGCACCTTGGGAGAAAGAGATTGACTTTTATGATAGCTATAAAACTATCAAAAAAATTACAAAACCAAAAGCCTATGTTTTTCCGCAAGCATACAGGGAAGTTGCAGAACGATTGGAGTGGAATGGAGTAAAAGTAGAGCGACTAGAGTCGGATATGGAGGCAAATTTTGAGATGTATTATATTGAAAAACTTGAAACAGTGTCGAGTGCGTACGAAGGACACTATTTGCATTATGATCTTGAATTGGATGTTGTAAATAAACAATGGAGATATAACAAAGGAGATTATATTGTTTATACAGGTCAAGATGCGGATAGATACATTGTAGAGTGCCTGGAGCCGCAGGCGGCAGATAGTTATTTTGCCTGGAATTTCTTTGATGGTATTCTCGCGCAGAAAGAATATTTTTCCTCGTATGTCTTTGAGGAAATTGCATCCGAATTATTGGCAAATGATGCGACACTTAAAAAGAAGTTTGAAGAGAAGAAATCCACAGATAGGAAGTTTGCTGAAAATGCAAGAGCACAATTGAATTTTATTTATAAACGCTCTCCTCATTATGAGCAAACGCATAAGTTGTATCCGGTAGCGCGGATTCTTGATTGAAGTGAGCTATGTGTTTTTGAACAAGATTAGAAGGACTTGTCTTGAGCGCAGTCGAAAGATTTTAAGGAATTTCTTAGCTCATGAGAGTGGTGTTTTGAACAAGATTAAAAGGATTTAAAGGATGTGCATGATTAGGAGGGCGTAAAACCACTCACGCAGTGAGTTGATGCCCGAGAGCGCAGCGAACTGATGCCACCAACGAAGTGAGTTAAAACCATGTGAGCTAAGCGAACTGATACCTGCGAACGCAGTGAGCTATTTAATGCTAGACTTTGCCATTTTCATAGGGACAGAAATACATTTCTTAACCATGTAATCCATCATTTCTTCGATAAGGTTTTTAGTGGAATCATCAAGTCCTGACAATTGTTCTTTATAGACATTATTTAATGCTCTATCCTTCAGGTCGTGCATCTGAGTTGGGACATGTACAAGCATTTTTTCAACTTGACGCTGTTGGTACACAGTTGAAAATTTTGCAACATTGATTTTAACAATTTTACGCGCCTTTACAAGCTCTTTCTTTCTAAACTGCATATTCTCCTCAGCAAGTAAACGAAGTCCATCTATATCAATGTAATTTACCGGATACTTTTCTGTAACATCTTTGCCGATATTCCTAGGAACAGCAAGGTCAATTAGTACTTTTTCGTCTTTGTCTTCTCCTAATAGAGAGGTGTATATGGATTCATCAATGATGACATCGTTCGCTGCAGTGCAGATACATACGACATCAAATCCTTTCTTGAAGTTCTTTAATTCACTTAAGTGAAAAGAAGGAGCAGCAAGAAGTTCGCTTAGTTCTTTTGCATTATCGAGAGATCTGTTGAAAATCGTTACTTCAGTGAATCCGTGTTTCTTAAGAAATTTACCAACGAGTTTGTTTGTTTCTCCAGCACCAATAATTAAAATGCGCGCATCCTTTTCTGGATTTGAATGCATGAATTTTTTAATGGCTAATGAAACAATAGAGACAGGTCTTTCTCCTATACCTGTTTCAGAATACACCTGCTTAGCAGTAGTGCATGTATACCTTTCTAGCAAACGTAAATTATCACCTGTTATAGAAATAGACTTGCAGTGTTTATAGGATTCTTTATACTGCCTAAAGATTTCTCGTTCGCCAATAACTAAAGAGTCCATGCTAGAAGCTAATTCAAACACATGATTTACGGCCTGTACGCCTTCTAGAATCAGTACATAATTAGACAAATTTTCCAGTACAGATTTTTCCAAATTTGGATTCAGAGATTTAAAGAAAGAGCGTACAAAATCTATATTGATCGTATCCTCCTTATACATAAGGTAACTCACTCGGTTGCAAGTAGAAAGGTATTGTAATTCTGCAATATCAAAATCGCCTTTCAGGGCATTGAGTTTGCTTTCCAGTGCATCATCACTTTCTTTAATAGCAAAAATATCGAGCTGGTCAACATTAAGATGCTGGTGAGTAATAGTAAGTACCTTATAGGATGATATCATTCCACACAAAAATATCGCGTTTAGCAGTGGCATTTGTCGGAGTAATGTAAAAGGCACCCGAGAATATTTATTTAGATGGCATCTAAATAAGACTTTAGATCGGGTAAACAGGTGATTCTCAGTATAGTTCAGTTCGTATTCGTACAAAGTGACACTGTCATGCTGTTTATTTATCTTGCGCAAACATGGATAAGCAATCACGTACAGAACGTATAAAACAACAGGCCAAAGTGTTAGGGTTTATGGCTTGCGGCGTGGCAAAGGCTGAATTTATGGAAGAGGAGGCACAGCGTTTGGATACCTGGTTAGAACAAGGGCATCATGGCAGTATGAGCTATATGGAGAATCATTTTGAAATGCGCGTAAATCCTACACTGCTAGTGCCTGGGGCCAAGTCTGTTATTTGCTTGATGTATAATTATTTTCCAGAACAGGAATTAGAAAGTGAACTCAAGATTGCGAAGTATGCCTACGGGCGTGATTATCACAAAGTGATCAAGAAAAAACTGAAGCAGTTTATGGCATGGATGCATGTGCATATTGGTCAGCTTGAAGGCAGATGCTTTGTGGATTCCGCACCTGTTTTAGAGCGTGATTGGGCTAAGCGCGCTGGGCTTGGATGGACGGGTAAAAATACCTTGCTACTCAACAAAGAAAAGGGATCGTACTATTTTCTTGCAGAGATAATCTCAGACTTAGACTTGGTTTACGATGCGCGTGTAAAAGATCATTGTGGCACCTGTACAAAATGCATCGATGCATGCCCAACTGATGCTATATCTGAAAATGGATTTGTATTAGATGCTAATAAGTGTATTTCTTATTTAACAATAGAACGAAAAGATGCTATTCCGGAACGTTTCAAAGGCAAAATGGAAAACTGGATCTTTGGTTGCGATATTTGTCAGGAAGTATGCCCGTGGAATCGGTTTTCTGTACCGCATAAAGAAGAACAGTTTACACCTTCTCAAGAGTTAAGAGAATTAAAAGATTGGGAGGCAATTCGAGAAGAAGTCTTCGACGAATTGTTTAAAGGCTCGGCGGTAAAGCGGACAAAATTTAAAGGATTTAAAAGGAATATAGACTTCATTAAGCAATGAAGAAAAGTAGATTGATAGTATAATTATTATTACTTATTAATGTAGATAGTCTCTAACACCTTACCTCTCTTTGTACGTAGAACAATTGAACTTCTTCCTTCAGGTAATGCGGAAATAGCAATTTGATTTTTGCCTGAGTCTATTTTTTGTTGCATTTCAAAATCACTTTCAATATGTTTAATATAAGCAGTGCCTTCAACAAACGAATATAGCCAGATCACATTTTGATCTTGGATTTGTATGCTTTCTGGATTCGTGTTGGAAACAAAGGTAGATAGGCTAAAAAGAGCAAAAAATAGAAGGCTTTTCATAAAACTCATTATTTAATTGAACTAACTTCTCAGGTGTTTTCTATCTATAAGACGCAGAATATTAGATTAGGCACAGATTAGAAGGATATATTTACCTTTGCAATAAGAAATGTAAGATACTTGACATTTAAAACAAAATACTTATTCGCTCTCATTCCTATTGCCATAGTGCTGGGTTTGCTATACTTTTTTAGTGATATCGTGGCATATATCGTCGTTGCTTGGGTCTTATCCATGCTTGGTGCGCCATTAATGCGATTTTTTAGAAGATTTAAATTGTTAGGGAAAACCAGTTCAGCTGTACTGACCTTGCTTACCTTTCTTATCCTCTTTCTAATCATATTTTGGATTTTCATTCCGCCGCTGATTAATCAAGCAAGTAAGCTAGCCGGGAGTGATGGAGAGAAACTTGCTCAAAGTCTTGAAGAGCCTATTCAGGATTGGAATGCATGGTTGATTAATATTGGCCTAATAGAGGAAGAAAAAATTGATACAATTGATGTCACGAAAATTCAAAGCACGCGAGAGAAAGATAGAATCCAAGCTAAGTTAATATCTCTTGATTCTTTATTGAACGCTAATGGGGATACAAGTCAAACAAATATTACACTTGTAATAGATATCAATGATCATGCACAATTAGAATCGGAAGTAAGAAATGAGAACCTAGATGATGAGTCTACTTTTGCTGAAAGAACAAAAAGAAACATTGCCTCTTCCCTAGATCCATCAAGAATTCCAAAGCTATTTAGATCTGTTGTAGGCTATTTAGGAAATTTTCTAATTGCTCTTTTGTCTGTATTCTTTATTGCTTTCTTTTTTCTTCGGGAACAAGGCTTGTTTGGAGACATGTTGTCATCCATTGTGCCTGATAAATTTGAACGTAAAACACTAACGGCAATTGAAGAAAGTAGTAAGTTGCTCATTCGCTATTTTCTAGGAGTGGCTACGCAGATAATTGTAATCACCTTGTTTGTATCAGTGGTAATGGGGATTTTAGGCGTTAAAAATGCATTGCTAATAGGTTTCTTTGCAGCCCTTATGAATGTCATCCCATATGTTGGCCCTATCCTTGGAGCAAGTTTTGCGTTAATCATAACGATTGCCTCTTATCCTGGTATACCATTTTACGATGGTATGGTTCCATTGCTTTTAAAGGTGCTAATTGTGTTTGGTATTATGCAGTTGTTGGACAACTTTATTTTACAACCGACTATTTATGGAAAGAGTGTAAAAGCACACCCTCTTGAAATCTTTTTGGTAGTTATGATAGGTGCTAAGCTCGGAGGAGTTCTTGGGATGGTTCTTGCAATACCAATATATACTGTCTTGCGTGTACTTGGCAAAGTTTTCTTCAGTGAATTCAAGATCGTTCAAAGAATCACAAGTTCTATCTAAAACTAATCTATTTTTACACCATGTTTCAAAAGTATGACGTCATTGTAGTAGGTGCAGGCCATGCAGGCTGCGAAGCAGCAGTCGCTGCAGCTAATATGGGTTCAAAAGTGTTGCTCGCCACCATGAATATGAATACAATTGCACAAATGTCATGTAATCCAGCAATGGGTGGAGTGGCCAAAGGGCAAATTGTACGTGAAGTGGATGCCTTAGGAGGATATAGCGGAATAGTAACAGATCATACACGTGTACAGTTTAGAATGCTCAACAAGTCCAAAGGACCCGCAATGTGGAGTCCACGTGCTCAAAGCGATAGAATGCTATTCGCGGGTAAATGGAGAGAAATGCTGGAAGCGCATGCAAATATTGACTTTTGGCAAGAAATGGTCAAAGGTATTCTTGTAAAAGATGGTCGCTGCATAGGGATTAGGACGAGTATAGGTTTAGAAATAGAATCTAAATCGGTCATATTGACAAATGGCACTTTTTTAAATGGATTAATCCATATCGGGGAAAAGCAATTAGGGGGAGGAAGAGCAGGAGAAAAAGCGGCTACTGGAATCACAGAACAACTCCATAATTTAGGTTTTGAGTCAGGAAGAATGAAGACCGGAACTCCTCCTAGAATTGATGGCCGATCACTTGATTGGGATAAGATGGAAATACAATTAGGGGACGAAAATCCAAGCAAGTTTTCTTTCACAGATACACCAAATAATAACAAACAACTCCCATGTCATATTGCCTATACAAGCCCAGAGGTGCACGAAACGCTAAAGGAGGGTTTTGATAGATCACCGATGTTCAATGGAAGGATTAGAGGCCTAGGTCCTCGCTATTGCCCTTCCATAGAGGATAAGATAGAACGCTTTTCAGATCGTGATAGACATCAGCTATTTGTAGAGCCAGAAGGTTGGAGTACCTGCGAAATTTATGTCAATGGATTTTCTTCTTCTTTACCAGAGGAAGTGCAATACAAAGCATTAAAGAAAGTAGTAGGTTTTGAAAATATGAAAATGTTCAGACCTGGTTATGCGATTGAATATGATTTTTTCCCCCCTACACAGCTAGAGTTAAGTTTACAAACGAAGCCAGTAAGGAATCTATTTTTTGCTGGGCAAATAAATGGTACTACTGGTTATGAAGAAGCGGCATGCCAAGGTTTAATGGCTGGGATTAATGCACACCAAGCAATCAACGATAAGGAACCATTCATACTTAAAAGATCAGATGCTTATATAGGTGTACTTATAGATGATCTTGTGAATAAAGGGACGAAGGAACCCTATCGTATGTTCACATCGCGTGCAGAGTATAGGATATTACTGCGACAGGATAATGCAGATATGCGTCTAACCCCTATTGCGGAGAAATTGGGTATGCATGGTCTAGAGTCAAGAATAGAAAAACTGGACAAGAAAAAGGAAGATGTAAAATCCGTGCTTAAATATATGTGTGAACTCAGCGTTGCACCTCATGAGGTAAATGGGATGTTAGAGTCTAAGTCCTCTTCTGCAATAAAACAAAAACTAAAATGTATCAGTTTATTAAATAGACCAGGTATACATTTTTCAGATCTTGGAGCAGCCGTACCTCATGTCAAAGATTTTCTGGCACCTTTTAATGAAGAAACGCTCCATACTGCGGAGACGGGTATAAAATATGAAGGATACATAGAGAAAGAAAGAGAAATGGCAGAGAAGATGGATCGCTTAGAAGCAGTTTTTCTAAAGCCTGATTTTGCCTATAATGAATTGACCGCTATGAGTGCAGAGGCAAGAGAAAAACTAACAAAAATAAAACCGCGAACAATAGGTCAGGCAAGCCGTATCAGTGGTGTATCCCCTTCTGACATTTCTATCCTGCTTGTGCATGTGGGAAGATAGATATTGTAACATGGAGAACTATTCTACTCATTTTAAACGTTCTATTTAAGTATGAAGAAAGTAATATGGTTTATATGTTTGATGGGATACAGCTCTTTATTTGTTGCACAAGATCTTAAACAAGTCAACAAAGCTGTAGAATATACAAATGAAAGCATCCATGGGATGTTTATCATTCATAGACTCCTAGAACTGAACAATCAGGATATTAATAAATATGTTGATTTAGAAAGCTATAAGCTGAATGATTTCGGTAATGGTGATTTACCTAAAGATATTTTTGAAGACCCAAAATCCGAATTCTATAGAAGATCGTCTCCAAATACAATTTTTAAGGAAATCAACTTACCTGCTAGCTCTGAAATGATGCAAACGCTGATGCGGATTAAAAATATTTGTACAGAGATAAATGGATTACGTTTTTCTGTTGCAGACTACATCAGCACGAATGATATGAATTCTCCAGAGAAATTAGGGAAGGTATACGAGATGCTTCAGCGATGTGAACAATTGTATGAAAATTATTATGGAGAACGCGCATACATAAGTTCACTTAGAGCAGATTATGCAAACCAAGTTTCAGGAGGAGCCAAACAAAAAGAGTTGTTTGATATTTACACAAGGCTATATGATCCCATAAATATTATTCTTCGGAATATAAAAATGAACAAGGATTATGATTTAGATGGACATATGCGCAATTTTGAATCCGCTAAGAAGGATCTTGCAATATATATGAGGTCTAAGTCAAATGAAAGACTGCTAGAAGCGAATAAAGGAATAGTCCAGAAAGCGGATGATATAATTACGCAAGTAGAAGCATATCTCGCCAATACAAGCCTACCGAAAGAGCAATCCCAATATGGGAAATTCTATTACTATCATAACTATAAGTTACTGCATAAAACAAATCATTCAGGCTTGGGGATGATTAACCAAATGAATGAATTTATCAGAGCATCTAATTCACCGTATCCTATGTTTTTGGAAATGCCACATTACTATAAAGTCATCTACCCAAAGAGAAAGGAGAAGGTTTCTATTTTAGCTGAAACTCCAGAGATTAGCTCGAGTACAGAAGCGCCTACACCTGTTGCTGTCGTTACTGAAATCCCGAAGGTATTCGAAGAACGTGAGGTGGTTTCTAGTGACCATACGATTTACATAGATAAAGCGGAAATAACTTTGGAGCTATATGATCATTTGCTTTTGGATGGTGATATCGTTTCATTGAGCTTTAACGGGGAGTGGGTTTTGCAAAATCATTCCTTGGAAGCAGAGCCTAAAAAACTTAAGCTAAAACTTAATCCGAACGGAAAGAATTATCTATTACTTCACGCAGAAAACTTGGGTAGGCGCCCGCCAAATACAATTGGACTCTCTTATTTAGCCCCTAAGGGAGGGCGCAAGGAAATACTCTTGCGTTCAGATCTGGAAAAAAGTGAGTTGATTGAGATTATTGTGCAGTAAGGGGAGGGAAGACGCCGACCCACTAGATGTATCTAATGGCTTGCAGCCAAATAATTTCTTCAATTACACTGACCGTGCTTGTTTATCAAGAATATAAGTTTCGCAGGCGGTAAATACTAAGTATACAAGTAGGAATGGAATTAAGAATGATTTACTTTGAGGTTCAAACTGTTTGACATAAATAAAGGCAATCAAAAATGCGAAGGCGAGTTTTATAAATACGTTATATAAGACTAGGTACACGAACAAGTTTTTGGATTTAGACCCTATGCTTACATGTCCAACAAAATAAATCGTTGTTGCATACACGATAAAAAAGAGCAGGCTGGTGAAGAAAAATCCAGTATATTCTTTAACGGATATGGCAATATCTATAGCGTAAAACATGGCTATGGATGTCAGTACACCAATAAGAATAACTTTTAGGAAATGGTTAATGTTCATCCTTCTTGCTTAGATCGACTACGAGTTTGTATAAATATACGAACAAGCCGATAACTGGAAGAAAGATAGTGAAGTAAGGTTTAGATAATTGAAAATAGGCATCTATTTGTTTTCCAATATATAGAAGTACAAACATGAGTAAAAACAACTGTGTTGCCATACCCATGTATTTCATGTAACTGTACTTATCTTCTTGCGCCAAAATGAATTGTGGCTCTTAGTTTGTGTTTGCTAATTCTACCTCAACCTCTTGAGGAGTAGATGAGATATCATTTATGTTTTTGATCTTGCTACCTCCCATGTTACAACTTACATTAAATACTGCGCCATTTTGAACGAGTAATTTATTTGTATTTATTTCTCCTTTGATAGAAGCCGTTTCTTTTACATTAAGTGTTGAAGCGACGTTTAACGTACCGTCAAAGCTACCTTCAATAACTGCATTCTCACATTGGATATCACCTACTACTTTTCCTTCTTGTCCTATAATTACTTTTCCTGTACAATGTAATGTGCCGTTGATAGAGCCATCAATACGGATATCTGAGCTAGCGAATATAGTACCTTCAATATTTGTACCTGCCACAAGGCTATTGATAAGGTTTGAGCTGGAAGCTGCATGTGTTTCCTGATTGTTACTTACGTTCTCTTTTTTTCCAAACATAATTTTTACTGTTTATAAGGGTTCTTAGATAAAAAATCCTTGCCGAAAGAGGGTTTCTTTTGGCAAGGACATGGGATTATCGAGTGTAACTGTTAGTATCTTAGAATCTAGGGCAGTAGACTGCGCGATTTTCAGGTCC
>Ga0209828_1001856_pt1 | contig 18379 bp, 14 predicted proteins | sample MaitaG_FD_187429 | JGI IMG/M metagenome (GOLD analysis project Ga0209828, IMG submission 187429) | Marine algal microbial communities from Maine, USA - Maine_Asex2 metaG (SPAdes) (version 2) | ecosystem: Host-associated > Algae > Red algae > Unclassified | place: Maine, USA | collected 2015-01-05 | reverse complement strand
AAGAATAGCTGTTTTAAACTACCGGTTAGTTCCGCCTATATGAATGTCAGCAGGGTATGCAAATCGATCACAGTGCTTACGATATCACTGTTTCTCAGCTCCTGCGTGATGGTTGAATTTGATGACTATGTTCATAAGCCCACCCAAAAATTGCGACAGAGCTTACTATATTTTGAGCGCAATAAAGTTCGAAGCATCAGAGGCATTAGCGGTCGGCAATTGGCTTTTGTACCCAATTTCAGAACGTTTACCGAGTCGTATACAAATAGTCGAGGGGAGCTATTTATAGTCTCATCTCTTGGCCAGACTATGACTGTTAGCAAAGTTGTTCTACTTAACGTGAATACTGGAGTATCCAGAGATATGGCTCAGAACCCGAATACCGTTGAGTTCAAATCCATTGTTGGAACCGAATATCAATTCGGGCTATTGCCTATTATCAAAGAGGACCATCAGCATTTCAATGATTTTAACACTGCTGACAAGCTTGAACTGACTGTTACGTATAGCCTCGGTGACGGTGATGCGCAATCTGAAATAATGGTGATTGAACTAACAACCAGAAAAGATTTTGCTTGGGTGACATAACGGTATACATCGTATTCTTGATGTGGCGTTTTATCCAACTACTAGCCTTTCACAGTGCAATACCACTACACTAGTTTCAACTATCGTGTGAAATGTGTGTCCTGGCCCAGCATCGACGGTGTAACAAGAACGATTCCATTTTCCGTTACTCTGAATCCTCGTTCACGATCAGCATCATGGTCTTCTCCTACCACTGTATTTTCAGGCAAATCACAACCACGATCGATAATGGCATTCTTGATTCGCGACCGACGGCCAATGGTTACCTTTGGGAGCACGACAGAGTTTTCCACGGTTGACCAGGAGTTGACCCGCACCTTGGAGAACAACACGGTTCGGTCGAGCTGAGCGCCAGAGATGATGCAACCGCCAGATACCATGGAGTCGGTGGCCATGCCACGCCGATCATCACTGTTAAATACAAATCGAGCTGGAGGGACATGCGCCTGATAAGTCAATAGCGGCCAGTCATCACCATAGATATCCAAATCCGGCACCACGGATACCAGTTCGATATTGGCCTTCCAGAAAGCGTCCAGGGTTCCGACATCCTGCCAGTAAGCGCGTTCCTGAGTATCTGGATCTCTGAATGGGTAGGCCATCACAACGGCCTCTTTAATCAACTTGGGTATGAGATCTCTACCAAAATCGTGTGAAGACGATTCATCATCGGCATCCTGAATCAGATGTGTGTATAGAAACTCCGTATCGACCACATAATTTCCCATCGACGCCAGACAATAGCCGGGACGACCTGGCAGTGGGCGAGGACAAGCCGGTTTCTCTTCGAACCCGACAACCCGACCACTGGCGTCTATCTCCAATATACCAAACGTATTAGCGGCCTCTTCAACAGGAACCTCAATACAAGAGACCGTCATGTCCGCATGGGTATTGTCGTGAAATGACAGCAGAGGTCCATAGTCCATCTTATAGATATGATCGCCAGCCAGGATCAGGACATTGTCGGGACGATGAGTGCGAATAATGTCCAGGTTCTGGTACACCGCATCGGCGGTTCCTGTATACCAGTCACTGCCGACACGTTGAGATGCTGGTAGGATTTCAAGGAATTCACCCAGCTCGCTTTTGGAAAAGCTCCAGGCTTGTATCAGATGCCGTATGAGCGAATGTGCTTTGTATTGCGTCAATACCCCGATTCGACGAATACCCGAGTTAACACAATTGGACAGGGCGAAATCAATGATCCTGAATTTACCGCCAAAATAGACTGCAGGTTTTGATCGCCATTGCGTCAGTTCGTGTAAACGAGAGCCTTGTCCTCCTGCCAATACCAGTGCCAGCGTATTCCTGGTCAGTGAACTGAGATGCCGATTCTGTGTGTCATTCACGATTCCTACCTCAGGGTGCAAAATAGGGTGAAATCACAGTAACGTAAAAAATGAAGAATGAGCAAGAGAAAAATCAGTCAGTTGTAAAACGCCACCTGTAAACATTTTTTAAAACTCAGTGTGTGCTTTTCGGTGTAGTTTTGTTACGCGTCAGACGTTAGCTTTACACAGCACAGGGGTGATCGCATTTGAACATGCTCTCCCAATGAAGGAAGCCACGGCCATAGCAGATTATTGTTTATGCCCGGATTGAAGGCCTTCATAAAATTCTCAGAGCGTTTTTATCGCGATGCAGTATTCTACGAGACAACAGATAGTGATGAAAAAATGGTTTTTGATGTCGCTCTTCGCAAAGGCTCAGAAGACAATGTCACGGGTTCCTCTTTGTTGGCGAGAATACCGGTGAATACACAGATCTACCCAACGATAACGCCATCTTTGATAAGGTTCTAGCGCAGTTGGATTTGATGTATGACGGAAATGCTTCCAGACACTATGAAAAACAGCACGTTCAAAACTGGTCTAGAGCTACTGATACCCTCTGCGCCTATAGCCGTAAAAAGTAGTCTCGTATTAGCTGAGGTTTTGTACACAGGTGTCAGACTGTAAACATGGATAGAATTCAGCACAGATGTTAGAATTTTCATCATCAGCTACGTTGTTTTCGCGATTGACGAACTTCGTAATTCATTGAATGTATCGCCCGGCACTTGTCCTTCATTCGTTAAGACGTTTAGTCCACGTTCACACGAAATAATATTTTAAAACCCTATTAGATGCATACTGACGAGTAACCATGCCAAGCGCTGCAGAAACCCCGCAACCCCGATTACAATCACGCCTGCACGGTGTGTTTATTCTGCAACTGACATTGATAAGCGTGCTCACCGTAACCGGTGTTCTGGCTGCCAGTGTTATTGCCGAGAGAGTACTGGTAAAGACCGCACTTTCAGGTGAGGCGACTTATTTCTGGAACAAGCGAGCACATGCCGAAGACTTTGCCCTACCAGATACATTGAATCTGCAGTCCTATATATCCTCAGATGCCACTACAGAGCTACCCCCGGAATTCCATGGTTTGCAGCCAGGTCAGCATAAGGTGAGCATAGACGGCGATCAGCGTATTGTTTATGTCAGTACGCAAGCCGACGAGACCTTGTATTTGCTATTTCAGAGTGACACGGTTTCCAATTTGGCCTTCTACTTCGGCATATTGCCTTTGGCGCTGGTGTTGCTGCTGATGTACAGCCTGGCCTACCTTACTTATGTACTGTCCAAACGGGCCATCTCACCGCTGACAAGACTGGCGAGCAGTATAGAAAATTATGACTTCACCGCGCGTGAACTATCTGAACTTCCACTAGGGGATCTCGCTAAAAAACAAGACACAGAAACACTGATTCTTACGGATGCGCTGAATCAGTTTGTCGAGCGTAGCAAGGCGTTTGTAGAGCGCGAACGCGACTTCACACGTTATGCATCACATGAGCTGAGAACGCCACTGGCGGTGATAGAAGGCTCTGTGTCTACGCTGGAGTTACAACCGCTCAGTGGTGCGCCAGCGCGTGCAGTGGTGCGCATAAAGCGTAACGCAAAGCACATGTCTGCACTCTTGGAAACTTTACTTTTACTGGCTAGAGACGGTGGTCCAGAAACACAGATGACAGAGCTCTGCGACGTGAACAGGCTGCTGGAATTGCTGACTGCGCAACTGCCTGAGCTGGAGAGTGACAAACCAATCACTATTGAGCTTGATTCTGCCCATCAGTTGCAGGTTGATGCGCCAGAGGCGGCTCTTGTTATCGTGCTGGGTAATCTGTTACGCAATGCTTGGCATTACACTTTAGGTGGTGAGATCAGGATATTGGTCCAACAAAGTTCAGTGTCGATCAGCGACACCGGGCCCGGTCTGGACTCAGAACAACAGCAGCGCATTTTCGATCCGTTTTACCGAGTCCAGTCACTCGAGCAGTCCCATGTAGGTATGGGTTTGGGGTTGGCTATTGTCCGTCAGACCTGTGAGAGCCAGAAATGGCAAATCACCTTGGACAGTAAACAAGGGCAAGGTTCTACATTTGTAGTTGAGTTTGGTCATTCAGTGGTAAAGAATTAGACAAGAAAAGCCTAGGGTTTCAAATCTCTACCTACTCACCCACTTTATACCCAGCTCCCTGCACTGTGTTGATCAAACTGTTGTCAAAGGGTTTATCGACGGTTTTGCGGAGCTTGTAAATCAGACTTCTAAGGCTGTCACTGGCTGGCGGATTGTCATTCCAGAGTTCGAATTCCAGCGTCTCTCTGGATACAACGTTGGGTGAGTTCTGCAGCAGAATGCGTAAAATCTGGAAACTGGTTGGTGATAGCGATAATTCCTGACCCGCTCTGAGTACCTGTCGGCTCCCGGTGTCCAGTACCAGATCAGCCACTTGTAGAGTCTCAGGCATCAGGCGTCGCTGGTGGCGTCTCACCACAGAATCTATCCGTGCGACCAGCTCAGGTAAATCAAAGGGTTTTACCAGGTAGTCGTCAGCACCGTTCTCGAAGCCTGCCAGTTTGTCGGACAATTCATCACGTGCTGTCATCATGACGATTGGCGTGGAAGAACGATGTTGATCACGGAGCTCGCGGCATAATGTAAGTCCATCCATACCGGGCAACATGACGTCAAGCACGATGGCGTCAAAACGTTGAGTTCTGGCGAGGTGAAGCCCTGTCATGCCGTCGGCCGCGTAGTCAACCTCCCACCCCATGCTAGTGAGAAAATCCAGAACGGTTTCGGCCAGATCAGTGTGATCTTCAACAAGCAAAATACGGTATTTGGCAAAAGGTGGCATTGAGACTGAAATCGCAGGTTCTTGTAAAAAGGGCGGATTCTTATGATATACGGCGATTTTAGCTATTGTGATTGCCGGGATTATCAGTTTTTAAACGCACTTTGCCGATCAGCCCGAAAGACTGACCGGCAAAGGGGCCTTACTGCTACCGCGGATAGTTACTGAGTAGGCGGAATCAGTACCGCATCGATGACGTGAATTACACCATTCACGGCTTGTACATCAGTGGTAACGATGCGTGAATCGTTGATGAAGAGCCCATTGTCTCCCTGACTCAATCGTACGATGTCTGTATTGCCCGCCTGGATATCAGTACCTACCAGACCGGTGGCCTGTTCACCAGAAATCACGGTACCGGGCAGCACGTGGTAGAGAAGGATATCTTTCAGAGTTTCCGGATCTGCCAGCAGTGCGTTAATAGTGTCCTGACCTAATGCGGCAAAAGCTGCATCCGTGGGCGCAAACACTGTGTAGATGTCATCAGGATGGCCCAAAGCTGTGTCCAGACCAGTGGCCTCGATTGCCGCTACCAAAGTATTGAAGCCTGCCTCTCGTGCAACGTCCAGAATAGTGCCAGTTGGAATATCAGTGGCAGGAGCGGGTGCAGACTCGGTGGGTGGTGTTAACACAGCATCGATTACATGGATGATACCGTTCGAAGCCAGCACGTCAGTAATGATGACTTTGGATTCATTGATGAACAGTTCGCCTTCCCGCAGTTCCAGTTTCACGTTAGCGCCGTTGGCTGTTGTTACACTCGTGCCAGCCAGGCTAATGGCAGTCTCAGCATTAACCGCGGCATCAGACACCACGTGATACAAGAGTATTTCACGTAACGTCTCCGGATCATCTAACAATGCAGTAAGCGTACCGGTGGGCAGTGCAGCAAAGGCGTCATCGGTAGGTGCAAAGACTGTGAACGTGCTGTTTGGATCTGCCAGTACAGCGTCAAGTCCCGTCGCTTGGGCGGCAGCGATGAGCGTGTTGAACGAACCATTAGCGATTGCAACATCCACAATCGTGCCAAGTTCTTCGCTCGCTACAGGTGGTGTCAGTTCTGCAGGTGGAGGGGTTAGTACCGTGTCAATAACGTGAATGATTCCATTGGATGCAGCAATGTCAGTACCTGTCACTTTGGACGTATTGACAAACAGTTCGCCGTTGGTGATTGATAACAAAGCGTCCTGAGTGTTCGCCGTAGTCACTGACGAGCCAGCAAGGCTGATAGCGGTTGTGGAATCGACAATTGTGTCTGCAATAACGTGATAAAGCAGGATGTCACTCAACGTGTCGAGATCACCCAGAAGGTTAGCAATGGTCTGGTCACCCAGTTTGTTGAAGGCTGCATCGTCAGGTGCGAAAACGGTAAACTCGCGCGACTCATCTGCCAGAACTGCGTCTAATCCGGTTGCCTGCAGAGCTGCCGCAAGTATGGTGAATTGCCCGGCACCAACAGCGGTGTCAACGATATTGGCAAGCCCGGCTCCATCGTCGATCAGGCTGGTGGTCTCACCTTCGGTGTTACGCCCATCCGACATCAAGCTGTCAGGATCCATCGGGTCACTATCAGAACAGGCAGTGAGCAAACCGAGTGCAAGAACGCCGGTTGCCAATCGAAAATTACGTGTGAACATGCTTACAGATTCCAGTTAATGAAAGAACAATAAAGAACAAACGCTTACGAATTGCCCATGGGGAGACATGACAATCAATCACTGCTTGCTCTGCGTGGAATCATGTTAGGTAATGCATGGTGATGCAGGTGTGAACGCGCACACTAGGTGCAGTCACACAATGTTCACGCAATAGTCGGTGCTCTTGTGATGCGGTCAGCAGTTAGCACTACCCATGATCGATATTGGGCCGATATTGGCGTTGATCTGGTGTTCACATCCGTTGAAAAAGAACCTGATTGTTACTGAATGGGGTGTGCATTTGTAACCGGGTAGTGTTGTACCGGGACAAGGCAAAGACGCCCTGAGGTGCAGAATCACTACTTTCCGGACTTTCCGGCGGCTACTTGAGCTACTGTTTTTTTTGCGCTGAAGATGGCCTGTCAGTACAGTGCTGATCGTTGGGAACTGCGCGCAGCCCGGCTGTTGTCACTCAGGCAGACGCACGATGGTGAAAGATCCAACACTCGGATCGCCATCAGCAAAAGGTGAGTCCTGTGTATCACTGGATACGCGAGCGATAGGCGACAAGGGATCAGTCGCATCATTGGCCGATGTGTAGCGCACACCGTTATCCGAACCACTGTCATACAGCACCAAGTCAATAGTGGTGTTTTCAATAAACTCACCGTCATCCATCAGCGAATAGTTGTGTAATCCTACAAACCAGTCGGGGCTGGGGGCCAGCATGCTGGTGACGGTGATCTCAGGGTAGTCACGAGTGACTGTGAATTCGATAGAGGTAGTGCCAGGTGATGTTCCAACGCCACCACCGTTGATGGCCGATAGTGCTGAGCCACTGTCGATAGCGTTGTCCACTTCTGTTAGCAGCGTTGACTTGCCGCCGGTCTCCGCCATCAGCTGAATGCCATCACTGGCAATTTGTGCTGGCTCCCAGAATCGAACCTGTTCATTGTGAACGGCTCCCACCAGGCCAGAGAAATGGGGATTGCCGGGGAAATTAAGCGGGTGTGTTTCGACGCTCCACACAGCATCGAACGTTAAGCGATACCGTGCCTGAGTGGCAACTTCACCGATTGCTGGCTGGTTGTCGGAAATGTCGGGGTTGACGGTATTTGATGTTACGTCTGCGGTGTTGTTGGAGTCGGAACACGCCGAAAGAACCAGGGTGGATAACAGAGTAGTCTGTATTAGAATTTTTGGTAAAGACGTTAAACGGCAGTTGGCGTGTGTTACTTGCAAAAGAGTATTCATTAAACGTCCTGGGCTGCCGGATGAGAGAGCGCTATGAGCTACGAGCTGGTCGATTCATAGAGCGGACTTTGTGGTTAAAAGTTCAATCTACGATGACCTCGTCATGGGCATCCAGCCAATCTCGAATAATCACCCGATGCCTGTCCCGGCCATAACTGCCAAAATGCCCTCCATGTACCGTAGTGACAGGCAGTTCCAATAACCGCTTCATACTACTGAAATAGTCCTCCGCGTTAGCATGGTAAGTATCCTCAATAAGCGGTCCGTCATATACAATGTCGCCACTGAACAACGTGGTCGTAGCTGCCTCCCACAATGCAATCCCGCCCGGTGAATGCCCCGGTGTATGAATGATCTCCAGTTGCCTGTTACCTAGATCTATCCTGTCTCCATCTTCCAGCACTCGGGTTGCGGGAGCAGCCTTGACTGAGTAGGTTGATGAAAGATAGGGCTGCGGGGGGAGTGCTGTGAAGATGCCGTCTGTTACATACGGATCAGCTAATGTGTTTTCACGAGTAGGGTGATTCAACAATTCAGCCTCGGCGGAGTGAACAAACCGGTGTTCAAACTCATGATGGCAACCGATATGATCAAAGTGTGTGTGGCTGGCAATGGCGAATAGTTTTTTCTCGCTCACCAGCGGTACATGTTCGCGCAGGCTAACCACACCCATGCCGCTGTCAATCAATGCATCGCAATGGCTACCACGAAGGTGCCAGATGTTGCAGCGGTAGAATTCTGTTATGTGTAACTCACTAATGAGTCGGATGTCGTCACTGAGCTTGGTTACCGTATACCAGTGTTCTGCGCTAATGCGTTCCATAGTGTGTTTTTAGTCGCTTCGAAGTAATACGATGGAGTTACGCTCAACGCCAATGTTCACGTCGGTATTGTGAAGCGCTGGAGACAGTTGCGAGAGGTGTGCAGAGTAGTGTTCGTTGTTGCTTGCTGTTAGTTGGCAACGCTGGTGAGTGCCAAAGAAAGCGTTGTCGGTGATTGTTGCTGTTCCCAGTGGCAACAAACTCTCATTTGCTGGCTGGTTTATCCTGAGGTGCTCGGGACGAAAGCACAGGCTCACAGCATCATCAGCACCGATGTTGCTGTTAACGTCTGCGTGTTTTCCGATAGACACCGTGCCAAGCTCAGTATCAATGATGAGTTCGTTGTCAATAGTTGACTGCACGCGGCCAGACAGGAAGTTGGCTTCTCCCATGAAGGCTGCGGAGAAAAGTGTTTTGGGCGTCAGATAGATGGATTCGGGTGAGCCTGTGTCTTCCACCTGGCCAGCGTTCATCACGATGATGTTATTGGCAATTGCCATGGCTTCTTCCTGATCGTGAGTCACGTGAATGAACGTGGTGCCTACGCGTCGTTGAATGGCTTTGAGCTCATCCTGCATTTGTCGCCTGAGTTTCAAGTCCAACGCACCTAGTGGTTCGTCGAGCAAAAGCACATCAGGATCTACTGCCAGTGCCCGGGCTAAAGCCACACGTTGACGTTGCCCGCCGGAGAGCTCATGTGGCTTATTGCGTGCGGATGATTCAAGGTTTACCAGCGTGAGCAATTCCATGGCGCGAAGGTTGCGATCGTGCTTCGATTGCCCGCGCATGCGTAGCCCAAAACCTACGTTGTCCAGCAGATTCATGTGAGGAAACAGGGCGTAGTCCTGAAACATGGTGGTGGTAGGACGTTTGGCAGGCTCCAAGTGCGTTACGTCTTCACCGTTGAGCCGTACGCTGCCTTCGCTAGGGTGTAAAAAGCCCCCTAGCACTGATAACAACGTGGTTTTTCCACAGCCCGAAGGGCCCAGCAACACGGCAAAGCTGCCTGCTTCAATCGTCAGGTTGATATTTGATAGCGCAGCGAAGTCACCATAGCGATGCGACAGTTGCCTGATCTCTACGGTCGCTGTCATTGCTTTTTAAGTTTCCTGAAGACCAGTAGTTCCGCCAGTATCAATAAGCTTACGGAGATAAGAAATACCAATGAACCCGCAGCATTGGTTTTAGGGCTGAGCCCAGAGCGCAACATTCCCCAGATCTCAACGGGTAGTGTCACGTCAAATCGTGATAGCAAGAAGGCAATGATAAATTCATCCCACGAAAAGGTGACAGACAGAAAGAAACTGGCAAGGATGGATGGCATCATCATGGGCGCTGTTACCAGCCACAGTGTTTGCATGTCACCCGCTCCCAGATCGTGCGCAGCGCGTTCGATATTAATCTGGTGATCTCCCATCTGGCTATAGATGATGGCGAAGCACAGCGGCACATTGATCACCACATGCCCAATGCCAATTGTCCATAGCGAGCTAGGCACTCCCAATGCGTTGAACATGATTAACAGACCTAGCGCAATGATCAGGTAGCTCACTGTCAACGGAGCGGTTAGCAGAGCGCGTTGAAGCCCCTTGGCGGGCAAGTGCATTCGAGCCAGGCCGTAGGCCGCAAGAAACCCGAGTACCACAGCCACGAGGGATGAGCTCAGTGCAACCATGAGAGAGTTGATCATGGAATCCACCAGTCGACTGTCACTTAACACCGCTTCGTACCATTTAAGAGTAGGACCCTTGAACGGCATGACGGGTAGTCGGCTATCCTGAAATGAGAACAGCACCAGTACACCAACAGGTAAAAATATGAAGCCGTACAGCAGCGTCACGTAGGTCCAGACACCGAAGGACTTCAAGCGTTGCCCCAGCACGTTAACTACGTTCCATCTTGAGCCACTTGGCGCAGGCAATGTAGGCAACAGTCACGACTGCCATCAGTATCATTGACATGGCAGCGGCACTGGGGAAATCAGCTCGCCTACCTATCTGCAACATGATCACTTGTGGCAACACCAGTTCGTTACTACCACCCAGAATTTTTGGCGTGATGTAATCACCAATGCTCAAGACGAAGGTCAGGAACGCACCCACCATGATGCCTGGCAGGCTCAAGGGCAGAATCACGTGCCAGAATGTGCGAAACCCACTGGCACCCAGATCGGCGGCGGCACGGGCATAGTTTGGCGAGAGTTGCCTCAGATTGGCGTATATGGTCAGCGTTAGCAGCATGACGAAGAAATGCACAAAGCCGGTAATCGTGGCATAGCGGGTAGAGGCTATGGCTAGTGGTAGATCGATCAGGCCAATGTTTTGCAGGAATGTATTGACTATCCCGTTCTTCGCTAATACCAGCAGCCACGCGTAAGAGCGCACAACGTAGGATGTCCAGAATGGAAGGATAGCCATGATCAGTGCTAGTCGCTGCCATTTTTTGGGTACGCGGTTCGCAATGATCCATGCTAGCGGATACGCTAGAAGAACTGATATCAGCGTAACGCTCAAGCTGATTTCGATTGAGTTTAACAGTGCCTTGAGTAGGTGCGACTTCGAGAAAAACTCGATGTAGTTATCCAGATTCCAGGTAGCGACGATCTTGCCACTGATGCGGTGCCACAGACTCATCGCCACCATGAACAGGAATGGCACTACAAAAAAGGCGATGGTCCAGATGAGCGCTGGCGCTACAAAGCGCCAACGCACCCAGGCAGAACGATGCCAATTAGAAGTCAACTGTCAAGACTCGGAACGCAACAAGTAACAGAACAGACAACAACTTATTGCTGTTGCATTTGCGTCCACAGATCTTCCAGCTGCTCATCCAGTTCTGGCGATACCGTGGGATACAGCTGGGAGTTGGCAAGATAGTCTGCCTGTTGATCCCAACGCAGGGCTGTTTTTTGTTGATCGGTCAGCTCACTCTCTGTTTGCATGTTGGCAGGCATGGCCCAGTAGCAAGATGATGTTGCCAGTCTGGCCTGGCCCTCAGGGCTCAAGATGTATTGCATGAATTTCAGCCCCATATCTGGATTGCCGGAATCTGCCAGCAGTGTCACCGACTGAGACCACATCAGTCCACCTTGTTCTGGTAGCACCCAATCGAGCTCAGGCATCTCTGTCGACAACACGCCGGTGAGCCACTCACCACCACCAAACATGATATCCACTTCACCGGTAGCCAATGCAGTCTGACTAGCAACGACATCTGTAAACTGTGCCGTGTTTTCCTTGAGCTTGAACAGTGTCTCCTTCAGTTCAGGCAGGTCTGCTTCCGTCAATGCTGATGTCTTCTTGCCAAGGCCCATTGCCACTAGTCCGATCATGGGCGTATGCCAGTCATATACAGCGATGCGATCCTTGTACTTGCCGTTCCACATATTGGTCATGTCTAGCATGTCTGCTTCATCGACCTTGTTTTTGTTGTAGGCAATGGTGTTGTAGCCAAACAGCTCAGTCATTCCATACCAGTTGCCATCAATCTTGTGATAATCCTCAAGCAGTACTTCAGGCCATATATCTGCGATGGGCAGTGCATCTTCTGGCACTGATGCAAGGAGCCCTTGTTCGGCTAGTCCCGGTACATCCACGCCATCAACAATTAGCACGTCCCAGTCACCAGGTCGCGATTGTTCCAGTATCGACAAGGCTGCACCTGTGCCTTCGAATTCCTTCAGATTGACCTTTACATCGTTGGCCTCTTCAAAGGGCTTGATAAATTCCGGATCGGTATGGTCGCACCAGACAAGTGCGTTGATAGAGCCTTCTGCCAGAGCGGGGGCGCTGCTACAGACGGCCATAGTGATTAGCGCGGATAATGTGCCGAGCTTGAATGTTTGATGGTTCATGGTGTGTCTCCAGAAAAATGAGCTTGATAACACTAACAGAAACCGAAATTCATTGATAACCTAGGCAATAACACATCGCATAGAGTGAGCCTCGGTATGAAAACCCCTTATAACCAACCCTTGGGTGGTAACGACATGGCACGCTTTGGCGGGCCGGCCACCATGATGCGTTTGCCAGCTCAAGACACTGCTGAAGGTCTGGGTGCCTGCTTTGTGGGAATCCCGATGGATATCGGTACATCCAATCGTTCGGGTACTCGTCATGGGCCACGGCAGATTCGTGCCGAGTCGTGCATGCTGCGCCCTTACAACATGGCCACTGGCGCGGCACCGTTCGATGCCATCAACGTTGCCGATATCGGTGATGTTGCCATTAATACGTTTGATCTGAAGAAAACGATAGACATCATCACGGCGCATTACGATGAAGTGCTGAAGCATGATTGCATCCCTCTCACGCTGGGTGGTGACCACACACTGACGTATCCGGTGCTCAGAGCCATTGCTAAAAAACACGGACCAGTGGCGTTGATTCATATTGATGCGCACGCTGATATCAACGACGACATGTTTGGTGAGAAAATCGCGCACGGTACTCCGTTCAGACGGGCTCATGAGGAGGGTCTACTGCAATCAGACAAGGTGTTTCAGATTGGCTTGCGGGGTACTGGTTATTCTCCAGAAGATTTTGACTGGTCACGCAAGCAGGGGTGGACCGTGGTTCAGGCGGAGGAGTGCTGGGGACAATCCCTGACCGGCATGATGGGACGCATCCGATCCATCATAGGCTCAGCACCTGTCTACCTCACCTACGACATCGACAGTCTCGATCCGGCCTTCGCTCCGGGTACGGGCACGGTGGAGGTGGGGGGGCTCACCGTGTGGCAGGCGCTGGAGATCATCAGAGGTTGCTACGGACTGAATATAGTGGGTTGCGACCTTGTGGAAGTATCGCCGCCGTATGATCTTTCAGGGAACACCGCATTAGTAGGCGCTAACCTGATGTATGAAATGTTGTGCGTGCTGCCTCGTGTTGCCGAGCACTATTCGCCGAACAAAACGGCAGGCAGCTCTCTGGTATCGGGAGCCTGAATCTGATCGGATAGCTGAGCTATCGTGCTGGTCTGTTGTCGCGCTGATGTGCTCTTAGAATAGTACGCGCCTCTACAGTTTCGAGTGGCCGTCGACGGTTTCAATAGTGATGAGTCGGACTTTTCGACAATTCAGTGTAAGCTGACAAAAAGATTGGCTGTTTGTTCGCCCTCGTAAAATGTCACTTACCACCGTCTTGAAAGGATGCGCTCATGTACAAAAAAACACCGACCTCACCGGTCCAGTTGTTCAAACTCACCGCTATCAGTGTAGTGTTCATGGGCATACTATCGGCCTGCGACGCTGCATCTGAAACAAAGGATTTCGTTGGCGCGCTGGATGATTTTAACGATGCGTTTGCTGATCTGGATAACGATGGGGTGCTCAACGGCGTCGACAATTGCCCGTTGATTGTTAATCGTGATCAACTGGATACAGATGGCGACGGGCTGGGTGACTCCTGCGATTCAACCAATGGTGCCAACCTTATAGCCGACAGCGATTCTGACGGCGTGCTCGACGATACAGATAACTGCACCATAATACCCAATTCAGATCAGGTAGATACAGATCTGAATGGCATTGGTGACGCCTGCGACACGGCGCTGGTATTGGATGGTGATAGCGATGGTGTAGAGGATTCCGCGGATAACTGCCCAGCTACCCCTAACCAAAACCAGCTGGACACTGATCTGGATGGTATGGGTGACGTTTGCGATGACACGACCGTCGTGGTCATTGATGATCCTGAAAATGACGTGGTACCACCGGAAACAGATTCGGACAACGACGGTCTGTCGGATGTGTTGGAGCTACAACTGGGCCTGAGCCCCACGAATCCTGATACAGATTCAGACGGTGTTTCTGATGGCGAAGACAAGTTTCCCAACGATCCTACTGCCAGTCTGGATTCGGATGATGACGGGGTGTCAGATGATCGAGATCAGTTCCCTGACGACGCTACTGAAACCAGTGATTTGAATGGTGACGGACTCGGTGACAACGCGAATCCTTTCGAAGGCACAGTGATTTCTGGAACAGTAACGGATTCCGCTGACACAGCGATTGCCAATGCTCGAATTTCACTGGATCTTATCGATTCATCCAATGAGACGAATCCGCAGGTACTCACTACCACCGATGCCCTGGGATTCTTCACTCTCATTGCCGAAGAGAGCCTGGTTCCAGATACCTTCGTTATTGTAGTGACGGCAAATGGTTTTCTGCCATTCGCCCAACCACTCTCTGCCGGTGAAGATGAGATCGACGCAACAGGCATTACCCTGATATCGCAGACCGATAGTTTTGTGGTCATCGAACCCAGGCCTTCGGTTCATCACTTGGGTGATAACAACTTCTCCGGATCTGCTAATTCACAATTCCAGAGAACGTCAGAAGGTGCAATGCTGAACAGGAGTTTTAATATCTCCACCTCGCAGCTTGGACAGGAAGAGATTGTTCTTAACTGGGTAGCCAAGGGTATTCAGGAAGAAAACCTCATCGTGATCAACGGTGGCACGGTTGCTCTGACACCGGATACCGATGTCGATGGCTCATTCACGGAGCAATCAATCACACTGGATGTGGCTGGTGTGTTGCTCGAAGGTGCTAATACGCTCACCATTGAAAGCACCGCAACCTCGTTCCTGAACGATATAGACGACTTTGAGTTTGTGTTTATAGGCTTTTCAGAACTGGATTAGCCCAGACGTTTGAAAAACCCCGGCCAGCAATGTTGGTCGAGGCGCTACTATCTTGTCACCCGGAAGCGAATGCTCTCCGGGTGACATTCAATACATAATGACATCCAGCGTTTTCGGCTACCTCGCAAACAACGATAGTTTGCGCTTGTCGGGTAGACTTGCAGTGAGTGCATTTACATCGCTACAGCGCCGACTTCAAGGCTTCTCGCCTCACAGGCTGACGATATGAATCTCAACTGAAGACTGATTGCACCGCTACTGTGATCAGACGTGATAGAGACGCAATACAATGTCTGAAGATCCGTTACTGCAACCTTTTGATCTCAAGCATCTGAGGTTGAAGAATCGCATCATGACAACTTCACATGAGCCTGCGTATCCGGAAGACGGTATGCCCAAGGATCGTTACCGGGCGTATCACGAAGAACGTGCAAAAGCGGGTGTTGCTCTGGCCATGACTGCCGGGTCAGCCGCGGTATCCAGAGATAGCCCGCCAGTATTCAATAATGTGCTGGCCTATTCTGATGATATCGTGCCGTGGGTTCAGAATCTGACAGACAGTTGTCACGAGCACGGTTGCGCTGTGATGATTCAGTTAACGCATCTGGGTAGACGCACTACCTGGAACAAGGGCCACTGGCTACCCTCGGTTTCCTCATCCAAACATCGTGAGCCTGCGCACAAAGCGTTTCCCAAGCTCATAGAAGACTGGGATATCGAACGAATCATAAACGACTTTGCCGATGCCGCTGAACGCATGAAAGCAGGCGGTATGGATGGTATTGAGCTGCAAGTATACGGACACTTGCTGGACCAGTTCTGGTCGCCCCTGTCCAACGATCTGGTAGGGCCGTATGGGGCAGATACGCTGGAGAATCGTATGCGGTTTCCCATGGATGTACTGTCTGCTATTCGCAAACGCGTTGGCTGTGAGTTCATTGTCGGTTTTCGTTACACCGCTGACGAGGTACAGAAAGGCGGCATTACAGCTGCTGAGGGTATTGAAATATCCAAGAAGCTGGCGGCGTCAGGTCAGCTGGATTTCCTTAACGTGATCCGTGGACGCATTCATACCGACCCTGCCATGACTGATGTTATACCGGTACAAGGTATGCCCAGTGCACCGCATCTGGACTTTGCCGGCGAGGTGAAAAAAGCCACCGGTATGCCGACATTCCACGCAGCGAGAATTCCTGATATTGCCACTGCGCGCCATGCTATCAAGAGCGGCCTACTGGATATGGTGGGCATGACGCGTGCGCACATGGCTGATCCGCATATCGTCAGAAAGCTGGTGCTGGGGCGCGAGAATGATATCCGTCCTTGTGTGGGTGCTACGTATTGTCTTGATCGCATCTACCAGGGTGGTGAGGCTCTGTGCATTCACAACGCTGCCACGGGTCGTGAACTCACCATGCCACACGATATTCCGCCAGCATCCGTGCGTCGTAAAGTGGTTGTGGTGGGGGCGGGACCAGCAGGTCTTGAGGCAGCACGCGTGTGTGCCGAGCGTGGCCATAACGTTACCGTTCTGGAGGCTCAGGCAAACGCCGGTGGGCAAGTTAGAATCTGTGCGATGACGCCAAGACGCCGTGAAATGATGTCGATCATTGAATGGCGCGAAGAGCAGTGTACGGCTAAAGGCGTGACCTTCAAGTTCAATCACTATGCCGAAGGTGACGACGTGACAGCGCTGGAACCTGATGTGGTAATCATCGCCACAGGCGGTTTACCCAATATTGAATTGTTTGAAAGTGGCGAAGAGGCCACTCTGGTGGAAACCAGCTGGGACATGATCACCGGTGACGTCAAACCCGCAGAGGATATCCTTATCTATGATGAAAGCGGTGATCACCCGGCATTGCAGGCTGCTGAGATTGCAGCAGAAGCGGGTTCGAAGGTAGAGATCATGACGCCTGATCGAATTTTCGCACCCGATATCATGGCCATGAATCTGGTGCCTTACATGCGTACGCTACAAGACAAGGATGTGACCTTCACCGTTACGCGTCGCTTGTTGGGTGTTGAGCGAAAAGGTAACAAGCTAGTCGCTACCATCGGCACAGATTACAGCGAGCACACCGATACCAAAGAATACGATCAGGTCGTGGTCAACTACGGCACGTTGCCGGTGGATGAGTTGTATCTTGAATTGAAACCACTGAGTTCCAATTGCGGTGCGGTTGATCATGAGCGATTGATCAAGGGTGAAGTGCAGAATACTGTCAGGAATGCAGATGGTAAATTCCAGCTTTTCCGCATAGGTGATGCTGTCAGTGCACGCAATACGCATGCGGCTATCTATGATGCGCTGAGGTTGGCTAAGGACTTGTAGTTGTATTGGTCAGGATTGAGTTTGCGAATTCTGATATTCAACGGCTATCTGATTCCAGACATCCTCGGCCAGTGCCGAGATGTCTTTTCGCAGCCGAACGATCTTCACATGCAGCTCTTTACTGGGGAGCTTGTCCGAGATATCCAGAAGCTTGCCATTAGCGATGTCTCGCTGTGCGATGGAGCGGGGCAGCCAGCCAATGCCTATACCCTCCAGTGCATAGTGCAAGGCGGCTAATGCCAGCCCGGTTTCTGCAACGCGTTTTATCTGATACTGCTCGCTCAGGTTCATCATGAACGACTGGTCAAACAGTTGTCCCAGATACAGCTCTTTGGGGTACGTGATCAGAGGCAGGATTTGCCGGTTCAAGGCCTCCATCAGTTCTTCTTCGAACTCGGTGGCTATCACCGGAATCATCCAGTCCGACCCTAAGTGCTCTTCAAGGAAGACGCTGTTTTCCTGCGCCTGACTATGTTCCAGTGCGTCGAACACCAGCGCAAAATCAACTTCCGAGGTCAGCACCAGCATCAGGCACGCATCACGATCAGTGGATCTGACTCGAACGTTGACACGGCCGTCTCGCGTCAGCTCACGAATGAGCCGTGGAGAAATGGTGGTGGCAATCGTATGCTGACAGGCAAACGAGACGCGACTTGCGGGTGCCTCGGAGGGGTCGGCCAGAGAGTTTCTCAATACTTGCAGGCGTAGCGCGATGCTGCGCATCTCGGCCTCTTGTGCCTGCACATGCGCCAGCGGTTGTACAGGGCGCATGGTGCGATCAAACAAATCGGTGCCCATGGACTGCTCGATAACCCGGATACGCCGAGTAAACGCTGACTGCGTGAGATAACGTTTCTGGGCAGCCTGTGTAAAGGAGCCGGTGTCGATGACCGACAATATGTCCTCAATCCAT
>Ga0209828_1001854_pt1 | contig 18393 bp, 17 predicted proteins | sample MaitaG_FD_187429 | JGI IMG/M metagenome (GOLD analysis project Ga0209828, IMG submission 187429) | Marine algal microbial communities from Maine, USA - Maine_Asex2 metaG (SPAdes) (version 2) | ecosystem: Host-associated > Algae > Red algae > Unclassified | place: Maine, USA | collected 2015-01-05 | reverse complement strand
CTTACCACCGTCAATAAACAAAATATCCGGCAACTTGGCGTCACCTTCCTGAACCTTCGAAAAGCGACGCGTCAGGGCTTGTGACATGGCAGCATAGTCATCACCGCCCGTAATACCAGTAATGTTATAGCGTCGATACTGATCTTTTACTGGCCCTTCCGGACCAAACACCACTTGCGACGCTACCGTTGCCTCACCCTGCATATGGCTAATGTCATAACATTCCATGCGGCTGGGGATATAATCCAGTGACAGGGCATCTTGTAACGAGTATAGGCGTTTCTCTACACTATCTTTGCTAATCAATTGATTATTAAGCGAATGTAAGGCATTTCGAGTCGCCATGGCTACCCAACGCGCGCCATCGCCACGCGTTTTTGCACTCACACTTACCTTACGGTCAGCCTTCAAACTTAACATTTCAATCAAAACTGCTGAATCTTCCGGCTCATGATTTAATAGCAGTTTGGCAGGTATCGTTCGATTCAGATAGTACTGACCGATAAAATGAGACAGGATATTGGATTCTTCAATATCACCTGCTGGAATTTGTGGAAAGTAATTACGACTGCCTAAATTATTTCCAGCCCGGATCGTCATCACCTGAACACAGGCGACTTGAGACGCTAGTTGGATGGCAATGACATCAACATCGCCATGACCCCCGCTAATGTATTGCTGCTGTGACACCAACCGCACTTTTTCAATCTGATCACGGTATTCAGCGGCTTGCTCAAAACGCAGCTGACTTGATGCCGCATCCATTTTTGACACCAGCGTTTCAGTGACTTGCTGGCTTTTTCCATTGAGAAATTGCACGGTATAGTCGACACTTTCGGCGTAATCACGCGCATTTATTTCATCCGTACATGGCGCTGTGCAGCGTTTTATTTGATATTGCAGGCAAGGTCGTGAGCGATTACTGAAATAGCTGTCCTCACACTGTCGCGCTTTAAATAGTTTTTGCAGCTGCCCTAGAGTTTCACGCACTGCCCCGGCACTGGGATACGGCCCAAAATACTGCCCTTTTTTCTTACGCGCGCCACGATGAAAACTCACACGAGGGAATTTACCGTCAGAGATATAAATGTAAGGATAGCTTTTATCATCGCGAAGCAGCACGTTGTAGCGAGTTTTGTGCTTTTTGATCAAGTTGCTTTCAAGCAACAGCGCTTCGGCTTCGGTATCGGTAATGGTTATCTGCACATCGCAGATTTGCTTAACCATCGAGTAGATACGCGAGTTAACCAGATTGCCACGGAAGTAGCTCGAAACTCGGCTTTTTAAATCTTTAGCCTTACCCACATACAAAACCTCGTTCTCTGCATTCATCATGCAGTAAACACCCGGTTTATGTGGGACGCTTTTTAAGAATTTTTTACTGTCAAAATCTGCTGGCTCCGACATATCAATACTTGATTAGCGCAGAACCCCAAGTAAATCCGCCACCAAAACCTTCCAGCAAAATAGTCTGGCCACGCTGAATGCGTCCATCGCGAATCGCTTCATCTAGCGCGAGAGGGATTGACGCACTAGAAGTATTGCCGTGTTTATGTACGGTCACAACAACCTTATCCATCGACATCTTAAGTTTCTTAGCTGTTGCCTGAATAATTCTAATATTCGCTTGATGGGGAACCAACCAGTCCAGATCTGATTTTTGCATATTGTTCGCTTCCAGTGTTTCATCGGCAATTCGACCGAGCGTCTTTACTGCAAAACGAAACACATCATTACCCGCCATTTGCAGATAAGCCTGACCTTTTAAATAAACATCACGCTCATCCGAAATACCGCCATTCACATAAAGCAGTTTTTTGTAGCGGCCATCCGTATGTAAATGCGTTGAGAGTATGCCCGGCTCTTCATCTGCTTCGATGAGTACAGCACCTGCACCATCAGCAAATAAAATACACGTGCCACGATCAGTCCAATCGATAATACGTGACATCGCTTCTGCGCCGACGACCAAGGCGCACTTATGCGTACCACTTTTGATAAATTTATCAGCCACGCCTAATGCAAAAACAAAACCAGCACACACTGCCTGAACATCAAAGGCTGTTGATTCATTGGTAATGCCTAGCTTTTCTTGCAAGATACTCGCGCTACTTGGAAAGACAAGATCGCCTGTTGTGGTCGCAAATACAATAAGGTCAACGTCATCTGCTGTCTTACCCGCCATTTCCAACGCTAAACGACAGGCTTTTTCAGCCATTTCCGAAACCGTCTCATCTTCTACGATATGACGTTGATGGATTCCACTTCGCTCTACAATCCAATCATGCGACGTATCTACCAATTTCTCAATGTCATGATTAGTCATGACTTTAGGTGGTAGAAAACTGCCCGTTCCAGTAATGCGTGAATACATACTTATGCCTTGTTTTTGTCTTAAACTATACTTCTGCCTGCTCTTTTTGAATCGGCGCTTTGTCCACAGACGCTTCATCTACCGACGCTTGATCAACCAAGTCCTGCAAGCGATGGCGAATCTTCTGTGGCACTTCTTCGATGATTTCCTTGCGTGCAACACTGATTGCATTAGCAAACGATAAACTATCCGCTCCACCGTGACTTTTGATCACAATACCCTGTAAACCTAAAAAACTCGCGCCATTATAACGTCTCGGGTCAAATTGCTTTTGGATCGATTTAAGCACTGGCATCGCAGCAAATGCCATTAATTTGGTTAACCAGCTCTTGGTGAAGTTTTTCTTCAACATGCTAGATAGCATCTTGGCCAAGCCCTCCGTTGTTTTTAACGCAACGTTACCAACAAATCCGTCACAAACGACCACATCAACGCGGTCACCGAAGATATCGTCACCTTCGACATACCCAATATAGTTCAGATGACCTTGCTTGAGCAAACGATTCGCCGCTTTTACTTGCTCATTGCCTTTAATATCTTCCTGACCGATATTCAATAAGCCAACTGCTGGCTCATCGATCGCATCAATCGCACGCGACAATTCAGAACCCATGACGGCAAACTGATACAAGTGTTCAGCGGTGGAGTCTATATTAGCGCCAAGATCCAGTACATGGCTATGACCATTATGGGAGGGAATCGTACTACAGATAGCAGGACGGTCGATACCGGGAAGCGTGCGCAATACAAAACGGGCAGTAGCCATTAACGCACCAGTATTACCTGCACTGACCACCGCGTCGGCACTGCCTTGTTTAATAAGGTTGATAGAAACGCGCATTGAAGAGTCTTTTTTCCCACGCAGCGCAAGCGCTGGCGGCTCATCCATATCCACCATTTGCGAGGCATGCTGGACTGTGATGCGAGAATTATCAGCCGCATCGTTTTCACTTAACGCGGCAACAATTTTTTCTTCGTCCCCAACTAGAATTAGGGAGATATCTGAATGCTCTTCGAGTGCAGCTAATGCGGCGGGAACAGTCACCGAGAGACCATGATCCCCACCCATAGCGTCCAGCGATATACGATAGTGCGAACTCATTAGAGATTCCCAGTTTTTATTTGCTTACACGCAAAATCGCGGGACAGGCCCGCGATTTTGAAGGATTACTTAGAACCAAAATTGCTTAAACCGATAAGGCTTAAGCTTCTTCTGCTTCTTCAATTTCTTCAGGTTCAGCTTTAGAAGCGATAACCTGACGTCCACGGTAGAAACCGTCTGGAGTCATGTGGTGGCGAAGGTGAGTCTCACCTGATACCGGATCAACAGACAAAGTCTTTGGCGTTAATGAGTCGTGTGAACGACGCATGCCGCGTCTTGAACGAGATTTTTTACTTTTTTGTACTGCCATGGTTCTAGCTCCAAATAGACAAACGTCTCACTACATTATGACGGATTGCCTGGGTTCTTAAGGTTTTGCAGCACTGCAAAAGGACTTTCTTTTTCCTCGTGCACTGTTTGCGAAATCATTTCTGGCGTTGCTTCTATCAACGGCTTATAAGGCTCACATTGATCGTGCATCGCTAACTCTGGAAAACTAAGCAACACTTCATCTTCGATGAGGTCGTTTAACAGAATGCGACTGTCTTCTACAAGATAGGTTTCATACCCTTCTTGCAGATTCTGAGCTTTGTCATCGTTAGAAACAAATACAACATCTATAGACGTTTCTATAGGATGAGACATTGTTTCGAGACAACGCTGACAGGTCAGATCTAAGTTTCCAGATATACGCCCTTTTAATGAAGGCAGAGAAGATACATTTCTGTAGAATGTTAAATCCACAGCAAGCGTCCCTTCTTTATTCGTCAAAAGATCAGCGATCCTTGTTAAACTGGCGATATCACACACACCATTATACTCCCGACCTTGTTCAACAAGTCGGTAAGGATTCACTTCTACTGGCAACCTAGTCAACATAGGCGCGGGATTATAGAAATTTCTCACCATCGCGTAAAGCTTTATTCTTATCTTTTCAATGACTAACGACAAACATCACACACTTATGGAATCCAATCACTCCCAACGCTCACTTATTCTTGCTTCCAGCTCCGTTTTTCGCAAATCGTTACTGGATAGATTGCAGCTTGAGTTTGATATCGACTCTCCTGATATCGACGAGAGTCAGCATACTAATGAGTCGCCACACGATTATGTATCAAGATTATCCTTGGAAAAAGCCCAAGCCGTTGCACCGAGGCAATCAGACTCATTAATAGTAGCGTCAGACCAGTGCTGCGTATTAAATGACAGGATCACTGGCAAGCCTGGTAATCATGAAAATGCTATCGAACAACTCCAAGCAAGCTCTGGGAATAAAGTTAGTTTCTTAACGGGGCTGTGCGCACTTGATACTAGAACTGGGAAATATTATTTAGATGTTATTCCCTTCCATGTGCACTTTAGAAACCTCAGCTTAGCCGAAATAGATCGCTACCTCTCAGCCGAGCAGCCTTATAACTGTGCTGGCAGTTTTATGGCAGAAGGCTTAGGCATTAGCCTTTTCAAGAAACTTGAAGGTGATGACCCAACGGCATTAGTTGGCCTTCCTTTAATAAGGCTCTGTGAAATGCTGCGTGAGTTTGGGCATAAACTCCCTTAAATCGCCCAATTTCACTAAAATCCTATTTATTACAACATTATAGTGTTTACGCTACCCATCGCTAACAGTACAATACCGCCCGAATCGCTGAGGCGCTGATCTGCATGTATTACTCGTATCTAACAGTAATGAATAGATTGAAGTCGAGGCACAAAGCTTTTTAAATCTATACTGGAGTCTCACGTGGCTATCGAACGCACTATTTCTATCATCAAACCTGATGCTGTTGCTAAAAACGTAATTGGTCAAATCTACAGCCGCTTTGAAGGCGCTGGCTTGACAGTTCTTGGCGCTAAAATGAAGCAGCTAAGCAAAGCTGATGCAGAAGGCTTCTACGCTGTTCATAGCGAACGCCCTTTCTTCAACGACTTAGTGTCTTTCATGACTTCAGGCCCTGTTATGATTCAGGTTCTAGAAGGCGAGAACGCAATTGCTAAGAACCGTGAGCTAATGGGTGCGACTAACCCAGCTGATGCTGATGCAGGCACTATCCGTGCAGATTTCGCACAGAGCATCGATGAAAATGCTGTTCATGGTTCAGACAGCGCTGAAAATGCTAAGATAGAGATCGATTTCTTTTTCGGCGCGGACGAAGTTAGCCCACGCCTACGTTAAGGTATAAAGAATGTCGCAAGCTGGTACGAAAAAAATTAATCTGCTCGATCTGAGCAGTGACAAGATGAAGGAATTCTTACTGCAACGCGGTGAGAAGCCTTTTCGTGCCACACAACTTATCAAGTGGCTGCATCAGCATTTGGCCGACGATTTGGATCAAATGACCAATATCAGCAAGTCAATGCGTGCTGATTTAGCCGAGATTGCCGAGATTAAACTCCCGGAAGTTGTGCTTGATAAAGCCTCCGCTGACGGAACACACAAATGGGTGTTGCGTTTGGCGGATGGCAATTGTATTGAAACCGTCTATATACCGGAAGCTGAACGCGGTACGCTGTGTGTCTCGTCACAGGTTGGCTGCGCACTAGACTGCACCTTCTGCTCCACTGCTCGTCAAGGTTTTAGCCGCAATCTCACCGTTTCAGAAATTATTGGTCAGCTGTGGATTGCTAGAAAATCATTACAACCTGACCATACTGCGAATCGTGCAGTCACCAACGTCGTCATGATGGGCATGGGAGAACCGCTGCTCAATTTTGAAAACGTGGTTGATGCGATGTCACTAATGTTAGATGACAACGCTTATGGCTTGAGTAAACGCCGCGTAACCTTGAGTACATCAGGCGTTATCCCAGCATTGGATCGTTTACGTGATCGCATTGATGTTTCACTAGCTGTTTCACTGCACGCACCAAATGACGCCCTTCGCGATCAATTAGTGCCGGTCAATAAAAAATACCCTATTAAAGAATTACTAGCCGCTTGCCATCGTTTCTTAGACGGCAAAGCAGCTCGCGAACACATTACAATGGAATACGTAATGCTCGACGGTGTGAATGATAAAGATGAACACGCTCACGAACTCGTACACACACTGAAAGGACTCTCTGTAAAAGTCAATCTCATCCCGTTTAATCCGTTTCCTGACACGCGCTACAAGCGTTCTTCAAATAATCGGATTCATAAGTTTTATGAGATTCTTTCAAATGCAGGCATGGTTGTTATGACACGAAAAACTCGTGGTGATGATATTGACGCAGCCTGCGGCCAACTAGCTGGCGAGGTCAAAGACCGAAGTCGACGAACTATTCACTTCGCTAAGCTGGAACAAGAGATCAACTAGATACTATGAACACAACAATAATAAAAATAAAAACACTAACCACTTTTCTGATACTACTGCTGAGCATGACGGCATGCAGTAGCAACAAGAGCAAACCAGAACCTAACAAAAGTAAAGCGTCATCTTACAATGCCCGATTGGGTGCTGAGTACACGCGCAAGGGCCGCTTAAACCTGGCCAATGAAAAGTTACTCAAAGCGCTAGAGCAAGACCCAGGCTCAGCCGACGCAAACCACTATTACGCCTTACTACAACAAAAGCTCGGTTTAAACCAAACAGCCGATAGCTACTTTAGAAAAGCTCTGTCAATCACACCTAAAAACCCGGACTTACTCAATAACTATGGCTCGTACCTGTGCCAAAACGGACAGTATAAGTCTGCGGCCCAACATTTTATGGCAGCAATTAATGATCCGCTTTATACTACGCCAGAATTCGCATACACTAATGCGGGCATTTGCATAAAGAAATCGGGCGATAACACAACAGCGGAACAGTATTTTCGTAAAGCACTAGCGCTCAAGCCAAAATTTTCTTCAGCACTTTATCAGATGGCGAAAGTTAAGTTTGAACAAGGGGATTACAACAGAGCTCAGGCATTTCTTCAGCGTTACCATGAAAGAAATCCGGAAGTTTCTGAATCGCTAACACTTTGTGTACAAATAAATAGGCGTCTTGGTGATCTGAATGCGGCAGGTCAATGCAGGAGCAAGTTAGCGGAACGCTTTCAATCCTGAGATAATAACAATCAGGCAAAAGTGCCACCAACCATAGGCTAATAATATAAATGGAATTAACAATTCATGGCAGCTGAGCAATCAATAGAAACCACTGAAATAGTCGAAGTAACGCCTGGCGATCTTACGGCAATTTTTCGTCGGCACCGAGAAGAGCGCGGCCTGAATATTAATCAAGTGGCTGAAGCGTTGTGCCTGTCGCCAAAGATCATTACTGCGCTGGAAACGGAACAGCTTGATCAGTTACCAGAACCTCCCTATGTTCGTGGTTACTTACGCAGCTATGCTAAGTTTACTGAGGTTGATCCCTCTGAAATGATCAACACCTACGAAAAACTTCGTGGTGCCAAGCCCAATGAACTCGACTACCACTTTGCAACAGCAAGTGCCTCGTCACGAAATAATCGCGGCGGCATGTCATCGGGCATTTTAAAAATTGCTTTGCTGGTTCTTTTACTTGGCCTGTTGGCGATGTTGGCAATGATTCCAGGCGTCAAGGACTGGGCAGGTAATACATGGAGCAAGTTCTCTCAAAATACCGATTCAGGATTTTCCACTGACGGTCAAAATGACAATCCGCTACTAACTGGCAGCATTCCTTCGCCGCTACCTCTTGAAGATACCACATTAAATATTGGCACCACGCCTGTAGAAGGCGACGCAGCTGCCAATGGATCAGCAGTCCTAACCACTGACGGCAATATCAGTTTTCCTTCGGTTGATAGCGGCCCAGTTTCCACTGATGAGCAGGCTGAAAAAGCTACACCTCCAGGTACGCCTGAAGAAGATGGTGCTAGCGATGAAACCAAAACAGCTGAAAGCGATGATACTGCCACCGCTGAAGTACCAGAAGGTAGCAGCACACTCAAAATGACATTCAATGATGAAGTCTGGATGCGGATTCGTGACAACGATAAGAAGAAGCTGTTCGAAGCACTTTCGCAAAAAGGCGACACCAAGGAAATGGTCTTACCAAAACCAATGGTGATTCGTGTGGGTAATGCGCAAAAGCTTGAGTTGACTGTTGATGGTAAGCCATTTGACATGACCCCCTTCATTCGTGGCAGTGTTGCCAATTTCACCATCGAATAATTGACACGGTAAGTTAGCAAGCTCATGGCAGAAGCAATTAAATCGATCCGCGGGATGCATGACATCTTGCCGGATCAATCTCCCACTTGGAATCACCTCGAAGGCACCATACGCGATCTATTTATTCAGTATGGTTATCGAGAACTGCGTACTCCTGTATTGGAATCTACCAACCTGTTTAAACGGTCGATTGGTGAAGTCACTGATATTGTCGAAAAGGAGATGTACACTTTTGACGATAGAAACGGTGACAGCCTAACACTGCGACCTGAATGTACTGCGAGCTGTGTCAGAGCCGGCATCCAAAATGGTCTACTCTACAATCAACAGCAGAGAATCTGGTACATCGGCCCCATGTTCCGGCACGAACGCCCGCAAAAAGGTCGCTACCGCCAATTTTATCAAGCAGGTATTGAAACCTTTGGCATTCCTGGGCCAGATATTGACGCAGAAGTTGTAGCGATCTCTGCGAGACTTTGGAAAAGACTCGGACTAAACAACGTAGAGCTACAGATTAACTCGCTGGGCAGTAACGAGGCCCGCAACAAATACCGCGAAGTGCTTGTTAGTTACCTAAAAACGCATGAGGATAAGCTCGACGAAGAATCAAAACGTCGCATGCTGACTAGCCCACTGCGCGTGTTGGACAGTAAAAATCCGGCCATCGCAGACATCATCAAAGCGGCACCTCAGCTATTGGATCATCTTGATGATGAATCCGCCGAGCATTTTGAACGCTTCAAGCAACTGCTTAGCGAAATGGATATACCGTTTGTCATCAATACACGCTTAGTACGCGGCCTCGACTATTATTGTCGCACCGTGTTTGAATGGGTCACCACTGAACTTGGCGCACAAGGCACCATTTGTGCGGGTGGACGCTATGATGGACTGGTTGAGCAACTTGGCGGCAAAGCAACGCCAGGCTTTGGCTTTGCTATGGGGCTTGAAAGAATCGCTCTACTGCTTGAAGAGCAAGACATTGCTGTGCCAACTCAGTCACCCCATTTATATGTCGTGATGCAGGGGGAAGCCGCAGAAACGGCTGGTTTTAAACTGACTGAACAATTGCGCGATGAATTACCGGATCTGCGGATCATCAACAATGCCGCAGGTGGCAGCTTCAAATCACAAATGAAACGGGCTGATAAATCCGGTGCAGAATTTGCTATCATTCTAGGTGATGATGAACTGGCAGAGGCTAAGGCTAGCCTTAAACCATTACGAAATAGCAAAGCCCAGACCCAACACAGTCTGGTCGAATTAAAAGATCATTTAAACACAATAATATTTACAGGGAACCACAATGGCTGACGAGCTAATTAGCGACGACGAACGGGCAGAACAGATAAAGAAATGGTGGCGCGAAAACGGTGTTTCCATTGGAGCTGGAGTTGCCATTGCGATTGCAGGTGTGTTTGGTTGGCAACAGTGGCAGCAGTACCAGGTCAATCAATCAGAAGCAGCCTCTGAGCAATTTCAGAAAGCACAGGCCGCTGAAACTGACAAAGTTAAGGCACTACAGGCCGTTGCCGAAGAATATAGCTCAACGCCTTATGCCGCGCTTGCTGCCTTAGCCGCAGCTTCTGAAGCCAGTCAGGACGACCCAACCAGCGCAATCGAGTCTTTAAAAATAGCCGCAGAAGGCAAAGATAGTAATGTTGCAGACATTGCCAAACTACGCCTCGTTCGTCTATATATCGCTGAAGGAAAATTAAGCGATGCTGAATCTTTACTGGATACCAAACTTCCTGTCGCTTACACTTCTTTGATTGAAGAACTGCGTGGCGATTTATACGTCGCGAAAAAGGATCTACAAAAAGCACGTGAAGCTTACGACAAAGCGATCTTGAGCGCCGGAAGCAATCCGGCGACTTACTTAAAGATGAAGCGTGATAACCTTGGTAAAGGAGCGTAATAAGTGAAGACCAGACTACCCCCCTATGTCTTAAATAGTATACTGATTGCTTCGGCTAGCCTCGCAATAGCAGGCTGTAGCGGTCAATCTATCCCGGGTAGTCAGTTGATTGGTCAAAATGTATATATCGCACCGGTAATTAAGCCGTTAAAAGCGATTGAGGGCAATGTTAATGCGCAGACACTTTGGCAGGTCAATACAGGTACTGGTGTCAGTAATGCCAAAATTCATCCTTTTGCCAATAGCACCGCGATTTATACGGCTAATGGAGCGTCGGTTACCGCTTGGGATAAGACCAGTGGAAAAGCGCTTTGGAGCAACCCGGTAGGTGAATTTATCACTGGCGGCGTTAATGGAAATAATGAGACTGTTTTTGCCGGAAGTCGTGATGGCACCGCAGTGGCTTTTGATGCCAAGACGGGAAAAATCAAGTGGATATCAGCATTAGGAACTGAAGTGTTAGCTGTTTCTTCAGCCTCTAAAGGACGCGTTGTGTTTCGTACTATCGACGGGAAGTTACACGGCCTTAACAGTGCAGATGGCGAGGCTGTATGGCAACGCCAACAACGAACACCGCAGCTTTCCGTTTATGGCGCTAGCGTACCAATCGTTGTTGACACGGGAGTAATTGCGGGTTTTGACAATGGCAAGCTTGCAGCATATTCACTCCTATCTGGAAAGCCGATCTGGGAAGTGACGCTGTCTGTGCCTAAAGGCAGCTCTGAGCTTGACCAGTTAGTCGATATTGATGGGCGGCTGAAGCCACTTGGCAACGCTTTGTTCGCAAGCAATAACAATGGTCGCCTCGCGGGTATTAATATGGGCAATGGCGACGTTGGCTGGGCGCGGGTCTTTTCATCCATCACCGGTTCAGATGCAACCGCTAAGGGCGTGTTTAGTACAGATGAAAAAGGCCACATCTGGAAAATTGATCCACTGAGCGGTAAAGATATTTGGAAACAAGATGACCTTGAAAACCGCCAGCCAACCGCACCAACATTGACCGCTAGCGGTAGCCATATTGTGATTGGCGATAAACAGGGAAATCTACACTGGATCGATACTAGCAATCCACTCAGGGACAAAGATGGAAAAGTAAGTCAGAGTGGAAGCGGCGGCAAAGTCACTGCCCGTATTTCTGGCGACCCCGCCGGTTACCATGTGCCAGTATTAAGACAAAGCGAAACGATTTATGCGTTTGGAAGAAGCGGCGTACTAACCGCGATTCGTTCCCAATAGCAATTTCTTCATAACAGGCGTTGTACAATCAGTTGCAACGACCTGACACCGTTATACTCATTGATCGACAGCTGATACAATAAATGCGCCTTGCCACCAATGGCTGGCCATCTTTCCATGTCTACATTAAACGCAATAGCATCAATAACAGATAATTGCCCGCTAGGCCGCAGTTGCAATTTAAGGTGCGCCTGCTTTAGTTCTCGCCTACCTACTATTTCAAACTCATCATCGAACACTGGTGCTGGAAAACCCTGCCCCCAAGGAATCGCTTGAGCTAACTCCTGAGCCGTATCTAGTCGGTAATAATTTTGCTCTAAAGCACCGTCAGTTAAGATCTCCTCTTTAAACGTTGTGGCACTGGTCATGCTGCCCACCACTGAAGTCACTGCGTCCTGAAACGGTCGATAATCTTCAGTACGAATGCTCAACCCTGCCGCCATCGCGTGCCCACCGAATTTTTCAACAAGCTTGGGATGAAGTGTTGCAACTCGGTCAATTACATCACGCATGTGTACACCAGGAATCGAACGCCCCGAACCTTTTATTTCACCCTCAGTACCTGGTGCAAAAATCAAGCAAGGCCGATAATAACGCTCACGAATACGAGCTGCGATAATACCCACTATCCCCTGATGCCATTCTTTATCGAACAAGCAAATAATAGGTGGCAGTGACTCAGGATCTAACGCAATAGAATCCAGTTGGGACAAAGCGCTTTGCTTCATGCCTGCCTCTAGCTCACGGCGAGTACTGTTCATGGTATCTAATTCAGCGGCAAAATCTTGCGCTGTTGCGGCAGAGTCCGTCAGCAAACACTCAATGCCTATCGACATGTCGTCTAAGCGCCCTGCTGCATTTAGTCGTGGCCCACAAACAAAACCCAAATCCTGACTGCACGTCTGCTGATAATCTCTTTTAGCTAATCTCAATAACGCCAGAATACCCTGACTACACTGACCGCTGCGAATACGTCGCAAACCCTGCTCAACAAGAATTCGGTTGTTTGCGTCCAGCACCACAACATCAGCTACTGTTCCTAATGCAACCAAATCTAACCATTGCACTATTTTAGGAACGGGAAGCTGGTTCTGTTCGAAATAGTCCTGTTTACCCAGCATCTGCTTAAACGCCAACATCAAGTAAAAGACTACGCCAACGCCTGCTAGATTTTTTGAAGCAAAGTCATCATCAGCCTGATTAGGATTCACAATCGCCGCAGCTGCGGGTAGCTGCTTACCTGGAAGATGATGATCAGTAACAATGACATCAATACCCTGCTTTGCCGCGTACTCAACGCCTTCAACACTAGAGATGCCATTGTCTACTGTAATAATTAGCTGGGGCTTATAGGGGCTAGCAACATCGATTATTTCAGGCGTCAAACCATAACCGTATTCAAAACGATTCGGCACAATATAGTCGACATGCTCAAAACCAAAACTACGCAGAGAGCGCATCGATAAAGCAGTAGCTGTCGCGCCATCTGCGTCAAAGTCACCGACAATTAACACTCGCTGCTGTGACTCTAAAGCCTCAAGCAGTCTCTCGGTTGCAGCACCAATGCCTTTTAAGGAACCAACAGGATGAAGATCTTTAAGTGCACTAGAAAGCTCTGCAGGGTTTGATATACCGCGGCTCGCAACAATACGTTGCAACAAAACCGAGCAATCATTCAGCGCAGGCAGTTTGGATGGCACAGGCCGACGAGAGACTTTGACAGTGGCGTCTAATTGATCATGATTGGGCATAATATTTTCCATTACAGTGCCGTGATATAAGCAAAGCTACTATAACTCAATCATGCCTTGGGCGCGTTTAATCTCCTGATATTTCATGACGAGCAATGGCCACTCAGATTCACCCGCAGAAGGGATGAATGGTCGACGCAGCGGATCGAGCAATGCATCTTGCCAACGCTTTGGCTTATTCATTTGTGTAATAATTTGTTGTGCTAACCAAGTCTCATCAAAGCCTGACCAAACTCCAACTGGAGTCAGCAGGTTTTTATAGACTATCGGCGCGATTTCACTATCGCAAATAACTCGCAGTTCACTCAGTGAGTAGCCGCTATCGACCATAACTGTAGCAATATGATGTATATCTAGGTCTGTCAGCTCAGTGTCTAACCAAAGCCCAGAAAGTGCGAACCAGACGGGTTTACGGCGTTCTATTTCCTCTGCTGTTAGTTGAGATTCTGACATTTTTACATTCACCTCATTAGGTAACACTTGAAAGCTTATCATGCTCTATAAACTTTGCGACTTAAGTGTGCGATGAGACATGATTAACTCTTGTTTTTTTGAGCTAGACTGTTATCCTTACGCGCTTCGCGACGGGGCGTAGCGCAGCTTGGTAGCGCACCACAATGGGGTTGTGGGGGTCGTAGGTTCAAATCCTACCGTCCCGACCAGCGAAATACACAGCATACTCAAGAGCCCTTGTAACCATTAGTTTACAAGGGCTTTTTTGTACCCGCCCATCTGATTCTAATCCACTAGTAACCAAATTACAGGACAACTCAAGCAATTCATTGCATCCTTAAGCTCATAATTGATAACAATAATGAGTTAAATGTGATTTTCACTGTCGATGTTGAAGACTGGTCTCAGTCAGTATTAAACCGCAATAATCCGGTTACCGAACGTGTCTTAAACAGCACACATCAAGTAATGGATATCCTTGCTGAAAATGAAACGAAAGCAACGTTCTTTACTTTAGGTAATGTAGCTGAAAAATTCCCTGAGCTAATCAAACGCATGGCGGATGAGGGTCACGAAGTCGCATCTCATGGCTACGACCATAAAAATATCTACACTATGAATCAAAAGGAGATGCTGGAAGATATCGGCAAATCCGTTAAGTTATTGGAAGATGCATCAGGTCAGAAAGTCATTGGCTTTCGTGCACCCAATTTTTCGATTCGTGAACACTTGTTCCCAGCATTTTGTGAAACCTTGGCGACACTAGAAATTCGCTATGATTCTTCGCTATTCCCAATGAAAGCACTAAAATACGGCATTGAAAAGAAATACGATCTAAGTGTTTTTAAAGAGTTTGGTATTGACGAGCACTACCTAAGCTATATCAAGGTAAGAGGTCATAAGCTACCCTACTTTGGCGGCGGCTACTTCCGCCTGTCACCTTATGCAATGACGCGAAAACTCAGTCAACCATTACCCGAATCATCGGTTTTTTATATGCATCCTTACGAAGTAGATCCCGCTGAGCTAGACTTTGTGAAAGCAAATTATGGGCCGTTGCCGTTAAAATGGCGCATAACACAGTTTGTTGGTAGAAGTGGCGTACCAGATAAACTCAGACGGCTGATTAGAGACTACGACATGATGTCATTTAAAAATGCTTATTATGCAGATAATAAACAAAGCGCTTCTAGTGCAGGATCAAGCATCGCTACAAGCAACTTTGCGGAGCTCGCGCCGCAGTAAACGACCAGATTTCTGTCTCGGAATTCGCTCAACAAACTCAATCTGCTTAGGGCACTTATAGGCGCTAAGCTTCAATTTACAGTAAGCTAATAATTGTGCTTCGTCGTTGCTACCGTCTTTACTTACAACGAAGAGCTTGACAGCTTCACCAGAACGCTGATCCGGCACACCGATTGCGCCTGAATCTTTAACGCTGGAATGCTGTTTGACGATGGCTTCTATTTCACTGGGATAAACAACAAACCCAGATACATTGACGATATCCTTGATGCGTTCGATGAGCTTGATAAAACCCGACTTCATCATGATCGCAACATCGCCGGTACGGAACCAACCCTCAGCGTCAACAGCACAAATGTTATTGCCCGACCTTCTCCAGTATCCCAACATTACTTGTGGTCCCCGCACCCAGAGTTCGCCTGGATTTCCCGGAGATAGCGCGTTGCCTCGCAGATCCCGTATAGAAATGTCAGTCGAAGGCAGTGGTAAACCGGCATAGCCGTTATATTTTAATAAATTCAATGGATTAGCAGCAATAGCAGGTGCCGTCTCCGTCATTCCATAACTCTCTATAATGGGCACACCCGTTACTTGTGACCAATCTCGTGCAAGCGATTTATGTAGCGACATGCCACCTGCCATCGACAGTTTGAGATGACTGAAATCTAGTTCAGCAAAACCTCTAGTTTTGAGCAGTTCAACAAACAACGTACTCACGCCCACCAGAATGGACACAGAATGTTCCCGCAATATTTTAACGAAGCCATCGCAGTCTCGACCATCTGCCAGCAAGATATTTTTTGCACCCAGTTTTAATGGGAATAGTAGATTGGCGGATAAACCAAAAGCGTGGCAAAGCGGCAGCGCAGAAACAATCGTTTCTTCACTCGCGATAAGATCAGCCGACGCCCACGCCGAACCTTGCAATACATTCGCGATGAGATTGCCATGACTCAGCATAACTCCCTTTGGAACACCTTCTGTCCCGCTAGTGTATTGAATAACAGCTAAGTCTTTATGGTAGATGATTGGATCAGCATAAGGCGTTTTTGCCGTATCGGAACCGGATCGAATGGTTTTGCTAAAGCAAATCGGTGATTTTAAGCGGTAGGTTGGCACTCGACCCGCTAGCCATTTGTGTTGAAAGTTATAAGCCGTACGTTTTGCACCGCCCAATAAGTCTGCAAGTTGCGTCATAACAACGAACTTTAATTGAGTTTGGTCAATTATTTTAGATAGCTTACGCGCACAATCTTCGATAACGACGATGGCGCGACAGCCAGAGTCAGCGAGTTGATATCGCATCTCACTTTGAGTTGATAGAGGGTCAAGATTAACGACAACTAGACCTGCCCGAACAGCCGCAAAGAATGAGACAGGATATTGTAAAATATTCGGCAGCATCAAGGCAATGCGATCACCCTTTTTCAAACCTAGCTCATTGACAAAATAAGCCGCCATATTGCGACTAAGTCGTTCAAGGTCGGTATAACTTAAGGAGCGCTCAAAACTTACAAACGCTGCTTTATCAGCATGACGTTCGGTGCTACGACGTAGCAGATCTGCTAAGGAAGAGTACTCACTCAGATCAATTTCTGCCGGCATGCCGTTTGGATAGTTTTTAAGCCAAATTTTCTCCAAGTAGCCCCCTGATAGCCCTTCAATCACTGCTGCTGGAAGCCGCATGATACTTGATTGCTAGTAATATTTCACTACTCGCCAGAAATCATCATTTTTTCGACTAAAATTGAGCCAGTCCGCGTGCTGATACGATCATCCCAATCATTACCGACGGCAACTATATTAGCGAACATCTCCTTCAGATTACCCGCGATGGTAATCTCTTCAACAGGATATTGAATCACGCCACCTTCAACCCAAAAACCGGTAGCACCTCGCGAATAATCGCCAGTAATACCATTTATTCCGCTACCGATAAGCCCTGTTAGCAACAAGCCTGTATCCATTAACGACAGCATCTCTTCGTAGCTCTGTCCCGTTGAATGGGCTGTTAGGTTATGTACACCGCTTGCGTGGCCGGTTGTTTGTAACCCCATTTTCCGTGCAGAATAGCTGCCTAAGAGATAGGTTTGCACAATACCGTCTTTGACAATATCACGCTCTTTTGTCGCTACACCTTCACCATCATAAGCCGCACTGCGCGACCCTTGCAGGATAAAAGGCTGCTCCTCTAAATGCATGAATTCTGGAAACACCTTTGTATCCAACGAATCCACTAGAAAACTAGCTTTACGATAAAGTGATCCACCACCAATCGCAGATTTATAATGACTTAACAAACCAGCGGCTAACTGAGGAATATACATAATCGGTGCTTCTCGACTACTTAGTTTGCGAGCATCAAGACGCTTTAGTGTTTCTTCAGCGGCCTTACGACCGACAGACTCAGCGCTGGCCAAACGATCAGCGACACGTGTGCTGCTGTACCAATGATCTCGCTGCATGCCTTCGCCATTGGCTTCATTGGCGATCACGGAGCAGCTTAGTGAATGCGAACTGCTTGCTCCTACTGCGGCAAAACCGTGGCTGTTAGCGTAGGCATTAAATCCACTGTAAGTACTGACACTCGCACCATCGCTGTTGCTGATACGCGCATCATATTCACGCGCAGCATTTTCACAGTTAATAGCTGTTTCAATAGCCTGCTCTGCGTTCAAATCCCAAGGATGGTATAAATCTAAATCTGGAAACTCAGTAGCCATCAACTCAGCGTCTGCCAAACCTAAACAATCATCTTCTGAGGTATATTTCGCAATATTACAAGCAGCTTTTACCGCATCTCGAATAGCCGCTTCGGATAAGTCGCCCGTGCTAGCAGCACCCTGTGCGTTATCAAAATAGACGGTAAGACCTACACCTTGATCGCGATAGTATTCCAACTTATCGATGTCAGCCATTCTCACATCAACTGACAAGCCATCACCGCGACTGATGCCTACTTCAGCGCTAGTCGCACCTTGTTTTTTAGCTTCAGCAAGAACCATTTGAGTCAGGGCAATTAATTCTTCTTTTTTAGTTTCGACTTCATTTTTTTTAGTAGTCATGATTAGCCCGCCGTCCCGCCAACTGTTAAACCATCAACCCGTAGCGTTGGCTGCCCAACGCCTACTGGAACGCTTTGACCCGCTTTGCCGCATACGCCGACACCGCCATCAAGTTCGA
>Ga0209828_1001853_pt1 | contig 18396 bp, 19 predicted proteins | sample MaitaG_FD_187429 | JGI IMG/M metagenome (GOLD analysis project Ga0209828, IMG submission 187429) | Marine algal microbial communities from Maine, USA - Maine_Asex2 metaG (SPAdes) (version 2) | ecosystem: Host-associated > Algae > Red algae > Unclassified | place: Maine, USA | collected 2015-01-05 | reverse complement strand
ATCTCTGCGACAGCTGCAGGCGTATAAACGGTAGTGTGGAGTATCGAGTCAACAATCGACTGGAACCCGCGCGAGCCGGATATACGGAAATACGCCATTGAAATGATCTGGCCATCCCTATACCCGTGTAATAAATCTTATTTGGGAGTGAATGAATGAGCGTGAATATCTTGAAAAAAAGACAGATTGTCGGTGTAATTGCGGGCATGTTGGTAGCTGGGGCTGTACAGGCTGGGCACACTAACACTGTTCTTATTGCCGAGATGGATGGCCGTGAGGAAGTTGGAGAAGATTTGGGACAACGTCTTACTGGTGACCCAGACGGCAAGGGTATAGGCTACGTATTTGGCATCGATGGCGACGAGACTACATTGTGTTACTCATTGCTGGTTCAAGATATCCAGCTGGTGGCTGTTGGTGAAGGCTTGGCAGCACATATCCACGAAGGACAGCGCGATACCAATGGCCCCGTCGTTGCAGCACTTGCGGGTCCAGAAGGTGGCAACGCATCTGATTGCCTCACAGAGGGTGAAACCGGGAAATTTCCCACAGGCGAGTCCGGAATCGTACAGCGCATATTGAATAATCCTGCGAACTTCTACATCAATGTCCACAATCCTGACTTTCCAGCTGGTGCCATTCGAGGGAATTTAAAAGACACAGAAATTGATGGCTCGCACTCTCATGATATGGAAGGAGGACCATCTGTACCGAACAACCTGACAGCTACCGTTTATTCAGGTACTGCAGCTGAAGTATTTTGGGACCGGTCAACTGGTAGCAGCTTTGTTGCAATGTACGAGGTCTATCGGGACGGTCAGAGTGTTGCTGTAGTTGAAGGCAACAGTTTTTTTGATGGTGGTTTAATGCCTGGCAGTAGTTACAGCTACACAGTCATCGCCATCGACATTGAAGGCAACCAGTCTGCAGCTTCAAGTGCGCTTGCTGTGGTAACGCCGTAAAGTTGTAAACATTACAACCCTTGCTTGCTGGATTTTATGCAACTATAATCGCGGTAATGCAGTATCTTGGGTAAATCCTTGGCGGAAACGTTGTCGGCAAGGTTTAATCAATCGACGTGGCCAGTATCCTGGCCACTCTTGTTAAACACAGTATCTGTTAGACAATATTTGTTGAAGCCGACACTGCATGTTTAACACAACTAAAACTGGAAATTATTTATATGTTTCGCACGAAAAAACATCTTTCAGCGAAGATGGCCTTTGGGCTTTTGGCCACCAGCTTGTTCGCTATGACTGCTGCACAGGCTGCTGACCACCAGGAAGCACCTGCAACACAGGCGCAGACCGTCGCTGATATTGGCGACTATTATGTGTGGCATGAGGGCGAACAGCTCAATCTCATTCTGACTTTCGGTACATTTTCTGCACCCGGCACACCTGCAGCTTACGATTCAAACATCCTATACACTCTTAACTTTGATACATCTGAAACTCCTGATGGTGTTTCTGACGTCGCGCTTCACGCTCGTTTTGCTCAAGACGCAGACGGCAACTGGGGCGTGCAAGTCATGGGCGACGGCGTGGCTACTCTGGAAGGCGCTGTTGAGACCGTTATGTCCAACGACGATATGAGTGTCTGGGCTGGTTTATCAGATGACCCGTTTTTCTTTGACCTGACTGGTTTCACAGAGACTGTCACCACCGGCACACTGGCGTTTAACCCTGAACGAGACGATGTAGCAGGACTTAACATCACGTCGGTCGCTATCCAGTTACCTGTTGCAACAATTGGCGCTAAGTTTCAAACCTGGGCCACAACCAATTCTAAGTGAGAGAACCTGACATGAACTTATTTAAAAACAAATCTCTGTTATCTGTGCTCGCACTTTGTTGGGTAATGACAGCATGTAGTAGCAATGACGATGACGCTGGTGGCGATATGGTCGACGGCGGCGATATGGTCGACGGTGGCGATATGGTCGACGGCGGCGACACAGCGGTGTTCGCGTTCTCAACTGATGCACCTGATACTTATGCACGAGTTGATCGCTCTGGCATGCCCGCTATCTCAACGGCATTAATAATGAGTAAGGATGATTACAATCAGTCGAACCCGACTGATGACGCCGCCGCCAAGTTTGTACCTGAAATTCTAGCCAGCCTTCAATCTCTTCATAACGCGCTTGACGGACAACTAACAGACTCAGGCCGTACACCTTGTACGGTTGTTGGTGATGGGACAGGTACTTGTGCCGCTGCTGCAGTACCGTTGATTATCCCGGATACACTGAAAATTGATACAGCCGATGATGCTGGATTTCCCAACGGCCGCAAGCTCTCAGACCCGGTTATTGATGTTACTTTGGCGGTAGCTTTACTTGAGCTAACAGGTGATACACCACCTCACACTGCTGTTGACTTGGTTGGCGTTTTAAACCCACCCGCAAACGATAAGGAGTTTTTAGCTGTATTTCCTTTCGTAGCAGAACCCCACCAGTAGGCATTAGCCTGCTCGCCCATGCAACTACGTTGCATGGGCGAGCTTGTTCTAAAACAGGCGAACATTTCAAAGGTTGTATCGATGAAATTTAAATTGGTTTCTAATCTCATTGTTTCTGCATTACTAGTCGTTGGTTCTGCAACCCTCTTCGCCAACCAACAGCAAATTTCAGATAATTATAATAATGAACTTTCGCGTTTAAACCAGCAGGTTATCTCTCTGCAACGAATTGCATTTGATCGCCCAATATCATGGGTGCATCAGGAACGTCTGGCTAATGTACTACTTGAGCGAGCGCGTTTAACCGGCAAAACCGATGATTATCTGGAAGCGCAGTCGGTGATAAAACGTGCGTTTGAAATAGCTGACGGAAAAGGCGGACCGTTTCTAACCCGAGCTGCACTTAATTTCTCCATGCACCGTTTGCCCGAAATAGAAGCCGATCTAGTTGCGGCAGAATCTGCTTTGTTAGTGGATAAGGGCACGAAAGGGGTTATCGCCGAACTACGAGCCGATGTAATGTTCAACTCAGGTGAGTATAAACAGGCTAAAGAGAGTTACGATAAGTCTGAATTAACCAAACCATCTACAAATACAGCCATTAAACTAGCGTTCTATTCCATTGCAACAGCACAGTATGATGTAGCTGAGAGTTGGTTCGTTAAAGCTGAAGAGCGTTCGGAAAATGGTTCGGAACAACTACGCGCTTGGCTAAAGCTGCAACGTGGTATCTTGAACCTTGAGCAAGGTCGATACAAAGAGGCCCAGCGGTTTTATGCTAAGGCCCAGTCCATCTTTCCGGGACACTGGTTGATTGAGGAGCATATTGCCGAGATAGACGTGTTACTAGGAAACAATAAAAAATCAAAGCAGAGCTATCTGGACTTGATTAAGCGCACTAACTCTCCACTATTTATGGATGCGCTTGCCAGCATCTTGTACAAACAAGATTCTGCCAGGGAAAACGCTGAAGCTAAAATGTGGATGCAGCGCGCCAACAGCGGATTTAAATTAGCGATGACGTTCGCACCAGAACTTATATCAGGTCACGCACTCGACTTTTTTCTGCAATCAGACGACGAATTGCAGCTTGCTTTAACTCTGGCTAAACAAAATTATCAGTTGCGACCAGCGGGTCCGGCAGCCGTGACATTAGCACAGGCATATGCGTTGCACGGGCAATATTCACATGCATTGGATTTGCTTGAGGGCGTGTTAGCGGGTCCTTTTCGATCACCGACTCTGCATGCAACGGCTTACGCAATATACCACCAACTCGATCAAACCCTTGAAGCCGATAAGCAAATGGTACTAGCAAAGAACTTAAACCCGGTTGCTATTGACGACATTGATTGGTTGAATGACAGACTAAAATCTACAGCATCGAATTAACGAAACAGCTCACGTCAGATGGCGTAGCCACCCACAGTTAGTGAAGCGTGCGCAATGATTTCATGACCTCGCGATAGCGCTGAACTATAGCATCACGTTGTTTGTGCTGGCCATGGGTAACCCGATGCCTGCCAGCAGACCAGACGTCTCTAACCATCGAATCATCTGCTGCGAAAATAAAAGTATCCAACAACGTATCTCCGGTTATGCCGTCGAGGTCTGGGTGTTGGTCATTCAACGCCATAAGATCGGCCCACTGCCCTGTTTCGATACGGCCGCATTGACGGCCAGCAGCCTGCGCCCCGCCGCGCACAACTTCCTCGAATATACGTCTGCCGGTTGAATGCTCAACAGTTGCCAGTGCGGCGCGAGAGTGATCACGCAAACGCTGGGAGTAATCCAATGTACGTAGCTCTTCGCTGAGTGAAATACGAATATTAGAATCGGAACCGATACCAATGCGACCATGCTGATTCAGAAAGCTCACGCCATCAAAAATACCATCGCCCAGACTGGATTCAGTAATCGGACACAGACCAGCGACTGCCCCTGTACGCGCCAAGCCTTTGGTTTCATACTCAAGCATTTGTGTACAATGAATAAGACACCAACGCTCATTGACTTCCATATTCTGCAACAACCATTCAACGGGTCTTGCACCCCACGCGTTTTCAACTTCTACAACTTCGGCGAGCTGTTCAGCTATGTGCATATGAATCGGCGCATCGGGTGCCATTGCCATTAGTTCAGGCAGAGCTTCCGGCGCGACTGCTCTGAGACTATGCGGAGCAACGCCAATAACAGAATCCGCTGGTAGATGTTGTAGCTCTTGTTTTGTATACGCCCATAATCGCGAAAAGCCTGCCATATCAGTACCGAAGCGACGTTGGCCATGGATTAAAGACCGTTGATCACAGCCACCATATTGATAGTGCACCGGCAGCAAAGTCAGACCAATCCCGGACTGCTGAGTGGCAGCCGCAATTCGAGCGGCAAGTTCTGCCGGGTTGTCATATTGCTGGCCATTTGACTGATGGTGCAGGTAGTGGAACTCGACATTGGTGGCATAACCGGCTTCGAGCATTTCCATCTGTACAAATGCTGCAATGGCTTCCACATCATCAGGTTCCAGCCGGTCGAGAAAGCGATACATCAGTTTTCGCCATGTCCAGAAAGAGTCGCCCGGTTTTGGACCGCGTCGCTCGCTTAGACCTGCCATGGCTCGCTGGAACGCATGACTGTGCAGATTAACCGGTGCCGGCAGCAGTACACCCACCTTAGTGTCAGACTGCTTCTGATCCTGCTCAAGGGTGTCTTTTACGCGCTGCACAAAAGCGATATGTCCATCGTCAGCCAGACCTACCTGTACATCAGTTACCCATCCTTCCGGTAGTAGTGCCTGGTTCGCTTGAATAATCTTCATAGAGCGGTTTTGTCAATAGCAATATCAACCACCAGTGAATGTACCAGGCATTAATTTTCGTGGTAACCAAAGCGCAAGCTCAGGAAATACAATCACTAACAACAGAATAATAAGCATGGGGACCAGGATGATCACTACATCCCGCAATACTTGAACAACGTTCAACTCCCCGATGGCTGAGGATATGAGTAAACACAATCCATAGGGCGGTGTGACCAGACCAAACGCAAGCGAAATAATACCGATGATTGCAAACACCACAGGATGTATGTCCGCACCCGCTGCTACCGGCATAAGTACGGTCCCTAAAATAATTATGGTTGGGATAGCGTCGATAAACAACCCGAATAATAAAAACAACAGTGCGATAATCAAACCGGTTTCAAATGGTCCGGCATTCAACAGCGTCAACCACTCCACTATTAATCGAGGCACCTTGTAGTAAGCCAACAGCCATCCGAAGGCAGTTGCCGTACCGATGGCAAACAACGAGATGGATGCAAAGCGACCTGTATCGTAAAAAATATGCCCCAGCTGACGGAAGCTTACGGTTCGGTAGACAAACAAACCAAGAATCATCGCATAGAAGGCAGCAATTATTGCGCTCTCTGTTGGCGTGACGATACCACCAACAATTCCACCAATTACAAACAATGGGGTAAGCAAAGCGAGGATTGCGCCGGAAAACGCTTTCCAGAATTCTTTAAAAGTGGGCTTACCAGTGGTGGGATAGCCATAGACTTTCGCGTAGCCGTATACGGTACACAGTAATGCAAGGCCGATCATTAACCCTGGTATTGCACCTGCCAGAAATAATGCCCCAACTGATATCTGCATGACCCCACCCCACACAACCATCAGGATACTGGGCGGTATGATCACCCCCATTACTGATGAGCACGCGGTGATGGCCACTGCAAATCGTGCATCAAAGCCTTCGCGCTTCATTGCGGGTATTAATATTTTTCCACAACCGGCAGCATCTGCTGTTGATGAACCAGAGATTCCTGCAAACAGCATTGATACAACTACGTTCACATGGCCCAGTCCACCGGGCAGCCAACCAGTCATTACCTTTGCAAGCTCTATCATCCTGTCGGTTATTTTGCCCGAGTTCATCAGGTTTGCAGCCAAAAGAAAAAAAGGTACCGCTAACAATATAAAAGAGTTATACGACTGAAACATCCGATCAATCAGAATGAACGGAGTTAAACGCAGATCGAGAACAACAACCGGGATGGTTGCCAGACCTAGTGCAAACGCAACTGGTACACGCAATACTACCAAGAACAAAAATACGCCCACCAATATGGCGCAGGCCATCCCGGTTGATATGATCATCATGGTGCTGTCCTCGACTGGCGATATTCACCGACTGCCTTATGCAATCTATAGCCGGCAAACAATGTCCAAACCAAACCGGCCAACGGCACAGATACATGCGTGAGTGCCATATTCGCACCCAGCATCACCGAGTTCTGTATTGATCCGAACTTTGTGTATTCAATTCCGTACCAGGTGAAAAGAAGACCGAACAGGATCAGCAAAACAAGTACAAAGCCGCCCTGCACTAGTTTAAGCCTGGGAGACTTGGCTGTTTTTAATACTTCAACATGAAAATGAGTTCCATCCCAAACAGCTATCATGGAACCGATCATCACTATCCAGACGAAAATGAAGGTAGCAAGTTCCTCAGTCCATAAATAGACGGGAATGATGCCTGTGTATCGCGCAATGACCTGAGCCGCCACAGGAAAACACAGTGCAACCATCAACACACCAATTAATACGCGCAACACATTACAGAATTTTTCGAGCGTCTTACCGACCATAGGGTTTCTCTTTGATGTGATGTGCTGGAAAATAAAAGTAAAAAATCCGGTGCGCCTGTGGTGTAAGAACAAGTAGGCGCACCGGTTGGTATCACCCAGTTTACATAGCGCGGATTGCTTCAAGCAATTCGGTAGCGCCCAGTTCTGCTGCGAATTCGTCCTGAACCGGAATAACAAGCTCAAGCAACTTTTCACGACCTTCAAACTCAGTTACCTCGATCTGACCAGCATCTTCCATTTGCTTCAGCTTTTCACCATCTTCACGGCTTTCAATCTCGCGGCCAATTGCACCGGCCTTAGCACCCGCGTCAAGAACAATCGCCTGCAAATCTTCTGGTAGTTTACGGAAAGTCTTACCACTCATCGTTAACGGACGCACAGTAATGGCGTGCTTGGTCAACGTGATATTTGGCGCTACTTCATAGAACTTCAGGTTCTGAATGGAGGCAGCTTCGTTTTCAAAGCCTGCGATAACACCGGTTTGAATCGCGTTGTACACTTCGTTATACGCGATCGCAGCAGGTGCGGCACTGATAGCGGAAAATATCTTTGCCTGAATCGGTGCACCCATGACTCGCATTTTGTGACCACCAAGTTCATCCATATTGGCAATAGCTTCAGCAGAAGCTAAATTCCGGGTACCGCCACCTGCATAACCAATAACCTGGATGTCTGCCTTTTCGAGAAGCTCTTCCTCAAGCGGCTTCAGTACGTCAGATGAAAGTACCGCATTCCAGTGATCAAGATCACGGAACAGAAAAGGCATATCCATTAGCGGAATTGCCGGGGCGAAAACTGCCATGTTTGACGGCGCCATAATAGCGTAGTCGATCGCAACACCTTGCTGCAAATACGTAACGAAATCACTCTCGTCACCCAATTCTCCGTTTAAGTGCATTTCAAATTCGACGTCACCTTCATAAGCCTCACCAATAAGACGCTCAAATTCTCTAAGCGTTTTGGTGTAGGCATGATCTTCGTCAAACAGACTTGCACCGCGAAGTGTTATATCGGCAGCGTTAGCGCTCATTGACACTGTTGTAAACGCGGTTACAACGGCAGCAGCCTTTGCGAACGCGAAAGTTGATTTCATAAAACTCATTGAAAGCCTCCAAATATTAATTATGTAGCGCGGCTATGCCGCGATTAAGCGCGATTGTCCCCGTTTGACCGGGACGGCACGGAAGAATTGCTGCGCAGGCAATATGTTCCGCATTTTCTTCAACGCAGAAAACCTGCGCATCATTAAATTCTGTTTTTCATTCAAGTGCATTTACACAAATATTCGCAAATCAGTCTGAATCTCGTTTGATTCATTAATTTTATCTACTTCAATCATGTCTACTGCAATCATATCTACTTCTCGGGTGATGGCTGCACGGCACCCCGAATTCAAAATGGTGCCGAGCACCTTATCAATATTCGTTCGCCATTGTTGATTGTCCGCCAAACGCGCTGGTATTAAATCAGGCAGTGCATGAAAACGATGCGACAAATCGCTTGCATCCTGTCCGGCACCGGAGATTGCGATCGTTATTTCTGCAGCGCGAGGGTCATGCAATTCATAGCGTGCGCCCTCGTCATGGTGCTGCAAACAAAAGCGCATCCACATTGCCGTTGCAAAAGCATAGGGTCGTGTATCGAGTTGCGCATCAATTGCCGCTAACGCCGGTTCAAAGATACGTTGCGGTAATTTCTGTGTGCCATCAGCTGCGATTTGATAAGTGTCATGGGCAATAGCTGGGTTGGCGAACCGATCGGCCAGTGCCAGGCCATACTCGTTAAGATCAACACCTGGCAACGGTTTTAGCACGCTTGCGGCAGCATTAATGTGTCTGTTCACGAGTATCGAAAGAGCCTCATCATGCATCACATCCCGTACGTGTTTACAAGCTGTCAGAAATCCTGAATAGGCCAACATGGAGTGTGCACCGTTGAGCATGGTTAGCTTCATTTGCTCATATGGTGATACGTCGGATACGAATATCGCACCACCATGCTCCCATTGTGGCCGGCCTGAATTGAAGTTATCTTCAATAACCCATTGAATGAACGGTTCAGCCTCTACCGCTGCAAGATCATCACAACCCGTTTGTTGTGCAGCTACTATCCGTGTGTCATCAGTGGAGGCTGGTGTTATTCGATCAACCATTGAATTTGGAAAGGCGATGTTGTTTTTAATCCATTGTGCTAATTCAGCGCCAAACGTTGCACGCGCAAAACCGATTACCCCATCACGCAGCAATGCACCATTGCCCGACAAGTTGTCACATGAAAGTACGGTGAATGGCACACACCCAGCTTCACGCCGCCGCGCGATAGAGGCAACCAGTAACCCCAACACCCCAGTTGGATTCTCAGGATCAGTCAAATCACGCGCGACAACCAAATTACTTTTATCGGGTAAGCGATTCTCTCTATTTATTCCGTAACCAGCTTCAGTAACGGTGAGTGTCACGATTCGTATGGCAGCATCACTGAGTAACGCCAGTGTCGCTTTAGGGTCTGCAGCGATAACGTGATCTATCGAGGCAATCACCCGTGCCGTGGTTGCAGACTGGTCTCTTTCAATTAGCGTGTAGAGCCCATTTTGTTCGTTAAGGTTTTTAGCACTGTCTTTTGATCGTAAGCAGACACCAGCAATGCGCCAATCCCCACCGTGTTTTGCTAATGCATCATCAGTTATAACAGCTTGATGAGCACGATGAAAAGCACCGACACCCAGATGCACAATCCCGATTCCATGAGCCTGCGGCTGATAGCCTGGCAATCGAGCATCACCCGATACATCATCAAGCGTTGTAAGCCGCGTTTTAATCACACCGCTATCGCTTCTAACATCTAATTAGGTGTTTTTTTTTACTCATCTTTGGAAATTTACCATACTGGCATACTAGTTTACAAGATTAAGTGAGATGTAATATTGCGACTATGACTTACTACTCTACTTAATATCAGTTACCGTACCCATACATATCTCGATGAGACTCCAACTGACTACCTCTTGCCTGATAAGTGGAGATAACTACTCAGCGCAGGCTATTACTGATACTGAAGTTGACATCCGCCTACTACCAAAAAGAGAATTTAGCGATATGCTTGCTGAATATCCTTCATTTAGGCAATTCGTTTTTGATGGTTTCTCCGACAGGCTGAGTGCCATGATGCAACGTACTAACGAGTTAGCTACGTACAGCATCGACCAACGCCTGGCATCCGCGCTATTAGCGCGAAACGGGTTTAACCCAAATAGCCCACTGCACATAACGCATGAAGAACTTGCCGTTGAAATCGGCACAGCCAGAGAAGTAGTCAGCCGTCGGCTGAAAGTGTTCGAAAAGAACGGTTTGATTCGGAAAAATCGGATGCATCCAGAAATTCTTGAGGAACATTTACTGGAACAAAAACTAGCAAAATAGCCCCCACATTGTGACAATACGGCTGGTCCTCGGTTTTGGCTTAGGCGCAGCCTTTGCAAGTCGGTGGGAAGAGTTTCTTGAATCTGTTTATCCACGTAAACGCCGAAAACAAAAGTGAACTGGCAATTGATTGATTATCGCAAAAAAGCCGAAATTATGAATTTCCAAACCGATTTAAAAGTGTTTTTTGTATTTGGAATATGCCTGTGTCTCAACATGAATTCGCAGTTTGCCCAAGCTGCCTCTTCAATTGAAAATATCGGAGAAATTCGAGATGGGGTGCGGCACCTATCCGCGTCGGAAGCAGCTGCGATTCTGAAATTAGACACATCAATTCGAGTATTGGATGTACGAACGGGAATCGAACACCGTTTTGGTCACATTGAGGGATCAACTAACATTAACTACTATTCATTTAGTTTTAAAGAACAGTTGAATAAACTAGATAAAAATTTAACATGGCTGGTTCACTGCAAAGTTGGTGTGCGAAGTGGAAAGACCATTCCGCTGATGAAAGAATCCGGATTCGTTTCTATAATACATATGGACGGTGGGATAGATGATTGGAAAAATGCAGGCCTGCCCATAACCAGATAAGAGCGCGCAATACGGCTACTCAATCTAAAATTTGTCAACTTTGTATTGTAACCCAACGCCCAATCCCGATTCCGGGTCAACCATCGACACATCGCTGGTTTCCATAGACTAGAAGCATACCCTGAGAAACCGTTTAGAACCTTCAATTCAGTGATGTTTCGCGTCGTGCATGACAATCACGGTATAATGCACGATTCACTGAAATTCACGCGACACAAGCATGTATTCACGACTCACCCTTCCTGTCTTGCTCCAAACGCATAAGAAAGCAGACACAACCCCTGCCATCATCGCCCTGCTCAACTAAGGCCACAGCCATGGATGCCAACCAGCACCGATTTGCTATGTTCGCGAACATACAAGATGCTCAGACCTTGGTTGTCGGTGGTGGACCGGTTGCATTACGCAAGACACAACGGTTAATCGATGCAGGTGCAAGAGTGACTATTGTGGCACTCAAATGTCATGATGAACTGATAGGTTTGCACGCAAATGGCCAACTGCACATTAAACCTAAGGCTTTCAACAAGACTGATCTAAACGGAATGGCTATTGTCGTCGCTGCCACAGACGATCTGAACACCAATCGACAGATAGCTCAAGTCGCCTTAGCTAATGGAATTCACGTAAACGTTGTAAATGATCCTGCCGCCGGGAATTTCATCATGCCTTCTGTAGTTGAACGATTGCCACTGCGAATCGCCATTTCCAGCGGCGGCGCATCCCCAGTTTTGACGCGACTGTTGAGCAGCCGAATTGATGCGTTCATTCCAAAAAGTTTTGGTAGTTTGGCCTCACTTACCGAAAAATACCGAGAGCTGGTCAAGGCCAAAGTGTCGGGTTCGCGCGAGCTGCGCCGATTCTGGGAACAACAACTCGGTGGTCGTGTCGGAGAAATGGTGTTACAGGGGCGAACACAGCAAGCGCAGCGTGCTCTTGAACTGGCAATTGAGCAGTACCACGCCACCAACGCGAGCGGTGAAGTATACCTGGTCGGCGCAGGCCCTGGAGACCCAGATTTGTTGAGTTTTCGTGCACTGCGATTGATGCAGAACGTTGATGTAGTTTTCTACGATCGGCTGGTTTCAGAAGCTGTGCTGGCGTTGGTCAAACCCGACGCTGAGCGAATTTATGTTGGTAAGCAACGTAGCAACCATGCAATGCAACAAGCCGCCATAAATGAACAACTTATTGAACACGCCAAGTCCGGAAAACGGGTATTGCGACTAAAAGGAGGTGACCCGTTCATTTTTGGTCGTGGTGGCGAAGAGATTGAACAGCTGGCCGAACACGGCATTGCTTTTCAGGTGGTGCCTGGCATTACCGCTGCGGCTGGCTGCGCCAGCTATGCCGGAATACCGCTCACCCACCGTGACTATTCGCAGGCTTGCCTGTTTATTACCGGCCATTTGAAAGACAACCGTGTCGAGTTGAATTGGCCCGCTCTTGTCCAGCCGCAGCAAACTGTCGTGATCTATATGGGACTGGTCGGCCTATCCTATATTGTTGAAAAACTCATTGAACACGGAATGGCGAGCACAATGCCAATCGCGCTAATTTCACATGGCACCACACAGCAACAGCGAGTGATATCCGGAACGTTGGATACCATAGTCAATCTTGTAAAAATAAGCGAAGTGACAGCACCAACCTTAACCATCATTGGCGATGTTGTGACGTTACGGGAAAAACTAAAATGGTTTGAACCGGAAAATTCTGATATTAAACTCATTGGCGGTCACTAGTTCAAAGACACAAAGCAAACGCGCTCATCTAGCCCAAAATTTCAAGCAATTTTCGATTATATTCAATTTTTTGAATAAAACAAGTAGGAAAATCGCGTCAGAAGCCCTACAATCGGGCATGAACCTGATAACGCTTACTATCAAGTGCATAGTCATTGTGCTCTCGGTAACAACCACTGCGATTCCAGCTGCAGAGCTGCTTGTCATAGAGCAAGATGATTGCCCGTACTGTAAAAAGTTCAATTTTGAAATAGCACAAGCTTACCCCAACACGGCAGAAGGTACTTGCGCGCCGCTTCGGCGCATCGATTTGCATGAACCATGGCCAATGGAGTACGAACACATTCAAGCAGAGCAATTCACACCCACGTTTATATTAATCAACGATGGCGAAGAGATAGATCGATTGATCGGCTATCCAGGCGACGAGTATTTCTGGTTTCTACTCGGCGAGATGCTTCAGAAACTTCCACCCGAAAAAGCTTGTTAGCAGTATCTTCGTTGAAGCGTGATGTCAACAAATATAAAAAAGCAAAAATTATCTAAGCACGAGTTGGCTGTTCTGCTTACTCAAGCCAGAGACGTCTCGAAAATACTCAAAGCCTTATCTCACGAGTCGCGTTTACTGATATTGTGTTTATTATTAGACGGCGAAAAATCAGTCAGCGTGATCGAAGAAGAGACTGAAATCGCACAAGCAACTGTGTCACAACACCTGACGCGTTTGCGACTTGAAAATCTGGTTGCGTCGAGACGCGAGGGCCGTCAAATCTATTACAGAATTGTTGACCCTAAGATTGCCACATTGATCGGCACTTTGCACAAGTTGTACTGCAGTTAGCATTCGCATCGATTACCCGATCACCGCGTACTCCAGCAAGCATGCGTGCAAAGAACTCTATTTCAGATTCGGTTACAGCCTGGCGGTACAGGTTGTACGCTGGTCTTTCAACGTTTTCCGCAGGATTATCATGGCAGACCATGCACATCTCCTGTTGCATTTGCAACACCTCACTAAAGTCCTGTTCAGCTATAGTTATCGCCGGTAACTTCAGCGGGAATTCTACCCTTAATTTGCCACGTATCGATAAAGCGGTCCGTTACGTTCCACTCGCCCCGCACCTGGATACGGTAAATGGAATCCAAGTAACATCGTTTGCTCAAGCGCAAGCCGATCGAGTAATGCTAGTCGCGTAATCTTTCCTGCTTGTGCATCCTGGTCTGACCCGGACGGCCAATCGGCTTTTTCAAACGAGATTATGGGGTGCGTTGCAGCATCACCCACCACCAATAACGATTCGCCTTGTTGATGTATTAAAAACGATGTATGACCTGGTGTGTGACCATGTGTGTCTACAGCCTCTATACCCGAGATCACCTCATCGCCATAGTTAAACAGATTGATACGATCCTCCAACAAGGCCATTCGGTTTTGCGCGCCGACAACAAATGACTGACGTGCTTCTGGCATCTTGCTCAAAGTGTCACTGGCTCGCCAAAAATCCCATTCTGCGGCATTCATAAAGTAGTTGGCATTCGGAAAAGCGAGATCATCGAAATCGTCAAGCAAGCCCCACAAATGATCAGGATGCGCATGTGTGAACAGCACATCAGTAATGTCAGCCGCGTCGATACCCGCGGTTTCCAGATCGGCAAGCAACTGGCCCGCACTAGGCATGAAATTCGCGCCAGCGCCTACATCAAATAAAACAAGCTTGTCGTCTATTTGCCACAAGGTCACGTTACATTGCGGTTTAAACGGTGAGGTAGGTCCATGCTTACTCAGGAATGCATCCCGTTCGAGCTCGCTGATGCTCTCGGGTAATACATAGTTCGCCGGTAACTCAAGGTAACCGTCACTGAGCACAATGATTTCTGAATCGGCCAAAGCGATTTTATCTGCTGCAAGAACTAATCGGGAAGCTGCACAGCCAGCCAAACCGGTAAAGCTATACGCCAGAAACTGACGTCGTGATAGTGAATTGTTTTCCATGCGATAACACCTTCTCGTGTGACGGCACGATTAGTTGAGCCAAACTATTCTTGCGCCATTAAAGTTGTACACTTCGAATTCACAAGGCCATACCAGCAAGCATCGCTACATACCGACGACTTTCACATTATCATTTTTGGCGATATTGATGACATCCTGCTTTGACAGGTAGTTTTCCATCACGTCGTAGATGGCCGGCCCTTCAACATTTTCGTTCACCGACGCCCAACCAGCTACCACGTAGTTGCGGGACGGATCAATCGGCTCACCGGTTTCAAGTAAAACCATATCGGTAATACGAGAACCCATTTGCTCCTTCGGCGCACAGGAGTATCCCATACCACCAACTCTAACCATGTCACCACCTTGTTGAAAGAATGGATCGACGTTAAACAGGTTGTCGCACACGTCTTCCAGTATCTCTTTTATCTGGGTACCACTGAATTCCAGTCGATACACAGACGGATAGCTCATTGCTGTTTGTGTGTATAAATCATCAACGGTTATATCCTGACCGGGAAGCAAAGTTGTACCCCAACGAAATCCGGGGCTGAACGCAAGTTCGGCATCCCGCTCTTCGATCATGCCCTGGCAGAGCAAGTCATCCCAAGTGCCGTTGAAATTGCCACGCCGATACAACATGCCATCCGTTTTACCGATGACGCGATCAAGCTCTTGTTTGTGCGGTGCTCGTACGGCATCAATCGCAGTTTTCATTTCAGCATCCGGGCTTATAACGTCAGAAAATACCGGGATAAGTGTGGAGTTGTAGTCGACCACCTTACCGTTTTTAACTTCCAGATCGATGCGACCCAGGTATTTCCCGTGCGAGCCCGAAGATAAAACCAGAGTGTCGCCAATTTTCAACGCGGTCGGAACAGCGTCGTGCGTATGTCCGGTGAGTATGACGTCGATGCCGTTAACTACCGTCGCCAATTTTTGATCGACATCAAACCCATTGTGAGATAACAACACCACTACATCTGCACCATCAGCTCTGGCTTTATCAACGTTTTCTTGCAGAAGCTCGGTGCGCAAACCAAACGACCATTCCGGAAACATCCAACGTGGGTTAGCGATGGGCGTATACGGCATAGCCTGCCCGATAACAGCAACCCGGGTGTCACCTTTGTCGTAAAATGCGGTGCTCTCAAACACCGGCTCTTCCCAATCGGTATCAACGATGTTGCTGGCCAAAAAGGGATACGCCATGCTGTCAATAATTTCGAGCACACGATCGGTGCCAAGGGTAAATTCCCAGTGACCGACCATAGCGTCAGGCTTGAGCAACGCCATACAATCCACCATGTCCTGGCCGTTGGTTTTGAGCGCGGTGTATGAACCCTGCCACGTATCACCGCCATCGAGCAATAACACATTGTTTTCGCCGCGCTCTGCACGAATCGCTTTGATCAGTGTGGCGGTTCTGTCCAGACCGCCGAGGCGGCCGTAGGTTCGCGCCATATCAACGTAGTCGACCATCGTATGGGCGTAACTCAGTGCAGAGCCGCGATCAATGTTGAAGTGTTTTAGAAAATCCTCACCGACCAGATGAGGAGGTACGCCTTCGAAAGCGCCAACACCGAAGTTCTCCGACGGTGGACGAAAATACACGGGTTTTAATTGCGCGTGTATGTCAGTCAAATGCAATAGCGTCAGTTTTCCCTTGCTATCGAAATCCAGCAATTCATCTTGCGTTAGTTTTTGCTGTGCAGCGACTGTGGTTAGAGCGCCTGAAAACCCAGTGGTCGCCGCAGTGACTGCGGCGAACTGGAGAAAATCCCGTCTTGTGAACATTGAGTTTTGTTTTGATTTTATCTATTGTCGAACGGCTGGGGTTTCAACCGACAACCCAGTGCCTCTCCAGGTGGTGTACACCTCAAGTCCCATTAGCGTGTCTGAAAAAGCCCCCGGGAATTCTGCACGGGTGTCGCGGATACAACCACGGAATCGATTGTGCAAGGAAATCAAGTTATTCTGCTTGAGACGATAGGTTGGAAACCCATTGACATTGCCCTGACTCAGGTGGTCGGCCCGAATGTATTTGCCATTATTCTGCTCGTGACATGAAGCACAAGACAAGTTTAGCTGACCTGTACGAAGGTAATAAGTCTCTTTGCCTTTGTCCCACCAGCTTTGCATTTCGCCTTGCGATAAATCAACGCTGACAGGCATGCCAAACGACTGATGCTTAATGTAAGCCGTTAGTGGCTTTTGTCCACCTTTATCAAACTTGTAGGCTTCAGCGCCCATGTTCTCAACACGACACTTGTCGATTCGGCCTTCTATGTTAATTGGCTTGCCACTGTCGGCATCCCATTTGGGATAAGCAGCACCAACGCCTTTCATAGACACTGCTGCATCGTCATGGCAAGAGGCACACGATTTGCCCTCAGAGCCTTCAACCGTGTTCCAGATAGCCTCACCCTGCTCAATGCCCAGCATGCCAGGATTTTGAAAACTATCAGCTTCCATTGCACGAGTTTCGGGTGTGCGATAGTGCCAGCCAGACATAACTTCAGGTAAGGGATGCCCTTCCGGCGATGCGGCGCGCGTGGTCATCTCCAACTCACCATCGATAACCAGTTTTTCATCGACTGGCTCAGCATGCACGAATAGCGCAGTAAAACCGATTGCGACCGCCGTTAGCAGCCCAACATTATGTAACCGTTTATTCACAGAATCCTCCAAGTGGACCAAGGCGTTACTCAATCATGCTAGTGTTGTTAGACACCTTAGATTTATTAGTATGCGTTGAACAAATGTACTCTAAGATACTTCAATCTTCTTTTCAGCTTCAATAACGGTACCATCATCGTCGGTCCACATAAATTTAAACGTACCCGACTCATTAACACGCGCTTTGAATTCCAGAAACGGATTGGCCGCAACCGCCGCATCGATATCACAGGAAAACACGGTAGCGCCGTTAAACTGGCACTCAAACTTATTAATTATCATACGCGGAATGACGTTGCCTTCCTTGTCTTTACGCTGACCCGATTCCATGGTGTGACTGACCAACGACTTGATCGAAATGATATCGCCTGCGGAAGCCGACTTTGGAACTTTTACTCTTGGTTTAGATGCCATTGTTATCTCTCCTAGTTCGTTACTTAACCGCCGCAGCCACCAATAGTGACTTTGACATTACGGGTGTCGCTGACAACACTGCCATCACTCATTTTTGCAACAGCCACCACGTTTTGGGTTTTAGCCAGTCGCATGCGAGTCGATGCCGTTGCCTCACCACTTGCAGGTGTGAAGTGAAACGTAATGACCTCCGGATTCGGATTACCCTCAGCATACAAAACGACAGACTCTACGTAATCATCTTCAGTCATCGGGCTGTCAACTGTGACCGCCATGGGCACGCTGTTACCGTTCTCGGCAATTTCCGGTGCAGTAAGCGTAAGCTTGCCACTACCGACTTCAACATCACCGGCGAACGCTTTCACTGATTCAGCAACTGCTTCAGGAGTTGCGTACGATTTTGTCGTTGCGCCAAACAAACCCACCAGCGATAAGCCGA
>Ga0209828_1001851_pt1 | contig 18413 bp, 17 predicted proteins | sample MaitaG_FD_187429 | JGI IMG/M metagenome (GOLD analysis project Ga0209828, IMG submission 187429) | Marine algal microbial communities from Maine, USA - Maine_Asex2 metaG (SPAdes) (version 2) | ecosystem: Host-associated > Algae > Red algae > Unclassified | place: Maine, USA | collected 2015-01-05 | reverse complement strand
GTTTAATTGAGAACACATCTAACAGCATTGTTAAAAAGTTGAGAACAAAGAAGGTGTAGCACATTTCTTACCCTAATTCCTTTTTTGTACCTTTCGTATTATAACCCAAAATACCACTATGAAATCTTTAACAACGCTGATTTTGAGCTTAAGTTTTGCATTTTCTTTCTCACAAGATGTAGAATTAGAGCTATTCGCTTCTAATTTAATTAGTCCTGTAAATATTAAACATGCAGGCGATGATAGACTATTTGTTGCTGAACGTGATGGTCTAATTAAAATAGTTAATTTAGATGGATCAGTTGAGAACACTCCCTTTTTAGATATTGATAATCTTGTAAGTGATGATGGTGGTGAGAGCGGTCTATTAGGTTTAGCTTTTCACCCTAATTATGGGACTAATGGATACTTTTTCGTTAACTATATAAATAATTTTGGTGACACAGTAGTTTCAAGATTTTCAAGAAATGAGGCAAATCCTTCTATTGCTGATTCAAATTCCGAATTAATAATCATCAATATTATTCAACCTTTTAATAACCATAATGGTGGTGATTTAGCTTTTGGTCCAGATGGCTATTTATATATTGCTACTGGAGATGGTGGCGATAGCGGTGATCCGCAAAATAATTCACAAAATCTTAATATTCTATTGGGTAAATTATTGAGATTAGACGTTAACAATTCTAGTATAGCTGAACCTTATTTAATACCAGCAGATAATCCGTTTGTTGGTAATTCTTCTGCTGCTGATGAAATTTGGGCATATGGACTCAGAAATCCTTGGAAATTTTCTTTTGACAGCATGAATGGCGATCTATGGATAGGTGATGTAGGTGAAGGTGAAATTGAAGAAATTAATCGTGTTGCTTCGACCGAAGCAGGACTCAATTATGGCTGGAGGTGTTACGAAGGCAGTAGTGCTTTCAATACTTCTGGATGTCCAAATAGTAGCACACTAACATTTCCAATTGCAGAATATAATCATAATGACGGAGAATTTAAATGTTCAGTAATTGGAGGTTATAGATATCGTGGCTCTAATTACCCTAATTTTGAAGATCTCTATTTTTTTGCTGACTTTTGCAGTGGTGAAATAGGCTACACAAGATTTGAAAACAACACCTGGCCTTTAACACTCAAGGATTTTACAGGTAACTGGTCCACCTTTGGAGAAGATAGTAATGGCGAATTATTCATTGCTAATATTAATGGTACTATATTTAAACTTACAGATGCTCTATTAAGCATTGAGGAAGATCAATTCAATTCAATATCTATTTTCCCCAATCCTGCGAAAGATCAATTTCAGGTTGACTTTACAAACAGTAACACTGCAGCATCCACAGAAATCAATATTTATGATATTCAAGGCAAAGTTATAAAGATGATAAAACGCAATACAGAAGTTATTCAAACCATAAGAATTGATGATATCATTAGTGGGCTTTATATTTTACAGATTGAATCTGATGGTGGGCAACAATTTATTAAAAAGTTAATTATTAACTAATGGAGACCACAAGAGGATCTTTATACCTTATTCCTACACGACTTGGTGATAATCCTCCTTTAGAGGTATTACCAATTTCAATAAAAAAGATAATAGAAGATATAGATTACTATATCGTCGAAAACGAAAAAACAGCACGTCGCTTTATTAAGCGTATTTCACAAAGTAAGTCTCAACCTTCTTTAAAAATCCAAGTGCTAAATAAATATACAACAGAGGATGAGCGCAATAGGTTTTTAGACCCATGCTTACAAGGTATTTCTATTGGCTTATTGTCTGAAGCTGGTTGTCCTGCAATTGCAGATCCTGGAGCAGATATAGTTGCTATGGCTCATAACACTAGTATTAAAGTTGTACCACTGGTTGGGCCTTCTTCAATAATTTTAGCATTAATGGGTTCAGGCATGAATGGTCAAAGTTTTACTTTTAACGGTTATTTACCGATAGAAAAAAGCGAACGAAAATCTAAATTAAAAAGTTTAGAGAAACTTTCTGCGGAGCAAAATCAGGCTCAAATTTTTATAGAAACTCCTTACAGAAATATGAAAATGCTTGAGGATTTAATTTCTGTTTTACAACCAAATACAAGAGTTTGTGTAGCCTGCGATTTAACTTTACCAACCGAGTTTATTAGAACAATGTCTGCTAATGATTGGAAACAATGCAAGGAAGATCTTCATAAAAGACCTGCTATATTTATAATACAAAAGAATTAAAGTATTGCTTTTGCCTTTTTATCTGGAGTAACCATTGACGTATCGTAACCAGAGAATTTTTTCATATAATGCTTTACCGTAGAGCCATAGGCATCAGATAAATTATGACCTCCATAACTGCGCAAAAACTTTTTAACAGTGCCTGGACCAGCTAAATGGGCAGCAGCTAAAATACCAGATTCAGTAACTTGAACGCCTCCGATGAGTTTACCATCAAAACGTTTAATATCTTTTCGAAGCACCCACTTATTTCGCTCTGCATTTGCTATAAATGCTTTTTCCTGCAATTCTGGATTATACAAAAATTGGTTAGGGTTATAAATTCCAATTATTTTTAAGGTTTCAGCACCAAACTGATACTTACCTAAATAACCAAGTGTGTTAACTGTAAAATAATCTCCTCTAGATTCTTTAAAAGCTAATGCTTCCTTAAAACCTTCGAAAGATTTACCTAAATGTGGAGTGAACATATTAGATTCTGACTGCTCAGATGCCATTACTAAATCTTCAGATAAATTATAATTGAGTTCTAATCCTTCAGTGGAATATTTTTCTGAACTAAGAGTAGAATCTGGATATAATGCCAAAGCAATGAATAAACAAATAGAAAATGGCAATAAAAAATTCTTAACGCTACTTTTTATCATATTAAGCTAATTTAATTAGAGATGATATTTCCCCAAACATCATCACTGAAATCGCGTGCAAATATACAACATATATTTAGTTATTGAAAATCAGATTGTTAAGGTTTGTTAAAAGTTATTAAAAGTAGAGGTAATGGGCCTTTAGACGTCCTTTACTATTCAGCTCTATTGCAGGAAAAGGAATCTTAATAACGTTAAAAACGTCAAAAACGGTTTTTAAAAAGCGAGATTTTGTTTTTATTCGGCTTAAATCTATATCTAAGCTCAAATAATATTGGCGTATTCTATCTTGATTTAAAAACAACGGATCATTAGCATCTCCTGTTAGCATTCCATCAGCGCCATAACCAAAAGCAATGTTTAACCAATTGGGTATATAATCTGTTTTAAAAAAAGAATTAATATTTGCACTTAACCAATAGGTTTGTCCGTTATAATCCTTTAGAAATTCTTCAGACAAGCCGTTACCCAATTTATCTGGTCGTAATTTCGCAAAATGTGTTCTATGAAATGAATACTTTAAAACTACACGTTGTTCTTGCCAGAGTAACTCTTGACCAACATAGAACCCTGCACCAACTGTATTTGCAACCATATCTGTCCAGGAAAATCCCCATTCTTCAGAAAACCCATCCATTACTTCAACAGCAGTTAAAAAACCAAAGCCCAATGTTGAGCCAAAAATTAACTGGTCTTTTTTTGAGAGTCCAGCCCAGTTCAAAACATTGGCTCCTACTCTACCCAATTGATATGATGAAAATACGTGACCAAACTTATCCATCTGCAACCATTCACCACTATCATTTATAGTTTTAAACTTAGAACGAGGATAATCTGCATACCAAAGTCGGTCTAAAGAAATCAGTGTGGCAGTAGCGAGGGATGCTTCAGTAATAATAACCGCATTTCTTCTAGGTTTATGTAAAGTGTCACTAGGTTTTAAAAACCGATTGAGATAAGATTGAGAAAAGACTGAACCAGATAAGCAAACAAACAACGCTATATGGTAGTATTTAAAACTCAAGTCTTATCTGTTTATCCCTTGGGAAGATAAATATTGGTGATATTGGCGTGCATTGGCGTTATGCTGCGCCAAAGTCTTTGCAAACTTATGATAGCCTATCTTTTTTGCATCAGCCACAAAATAGAGGTAACTATGTCTCTCCGGATTTAAAACAGCCTCAATAGCAGATAAGTCTGGCATAGCAATTAATCCTGGTGGTAAACCTATATTTCTATACGTATTATAAGGCGAATCAATCTCTTTATGAACATTCAGAACGCGTCTTATTATTGTATTTTTATATTTTGGCAATTGGTAAGCTGCAAATTTTATAGTTGGGTCTGCATCTAGTTTCATACCAATTCTTAATCTATTTAGATAGACACCTGCTACTTTAGGTTGCTCCTCTTTTTGTTTAGATTCTTCATAAACTATAGAAGCCACTGTCATCACTTCGTTTGGTGAAAGATTCAATTTTTTAGCTTTTGCTTTTCGCTCATCTGTCCAAAAACTATTATATCTTTTTAGCATTTTATCTCTAAAGCCATCTGCGTCAGTATTCCAGAAAAATTCGTAACTATCTGGTAAGTACATTCCTAATGCTGTTTTTTCTGAAAAACCATTAGTCTCTAAAAAAGATTCATCTGTCATTGATTTGTATAAGGATAGACTGTCTGCTTCAATTTGAACACTAATTCTTCCTGCTAAATCCGCAAGGTTGTTTTGATTATTAAAAGTCACTTTTATAGGCAAATTTTTACTTCGAATAGAATTGATAATGTCATTATTATTCATACCCTTTGAAATTGCAAAACGACCTGCTTTAATATTAGAAGTGTATTTTTTCTGACTTGCCAAGGCATCAAATGCATCAATATCATCTAATAATGGTTCTAATTGCTCCCTAACTTGCAAATAGGTTGCATCGCTTGACACATATATATAGGCAGTTTCATTATTAAAAGCTGTGTTGGGCTTAAACATTGCACCATATATATAATAGGCTACAACTCCAAAAATTATGAGTCCAATTAAAGCAATTGCCCAAAGGATTTTTTTAATGTACATAGAAATTAGTCGTTAATACGTTGTAATATATATTCGTGTGTAAATTGGTGACCATCATAGCTCCAATCCTTTTTTAGTCCTATTCTTGTAAAACCGTTTGCTTCAAAAAGTTTTAAACTTGCCAGATTAGACTCAGAAATATTAGCATACAATTGATGTAAATGCAAAGCTTTAAAACAATAATTCACTAAAAGCTCTAGAGCTTCTTTACCATACCCTTTATATTTATCACGTTCGTTTTGTATTAAAATACCAATACCAGCACGTCTATTCTTTATATCGAAATCAAAAACGTCTATTAAGCCTATTGTATTGTGGTCTTGTTTGCATATTGCTAATCGTAATTGCTTCGCTTCATAAATATCTTGTTGTGCATTTTCTAGATACTGTTGTATCAAAAATTTTGAATATGGTGTTTGCGTATCACTCAACTCCCAAAGTGATGTATCGTTTTCAATAGTATAAACAAAATCTAAATCATCTGGCTCTAACGCTCTTAAGTAAATATGTTCTCCCTTTAGCGTTACCATTCTAACTCTCCTTTAAATACTTGAGTTGCTGGTCCTATAAGCCAAATATTATTGTAACCATTACTGTGATTATTAAATGTAACTTTGAGATCACCACCTTGAGTTTGCAAGTTCACACTATTGCTTTCAGTTTTACCACTATTATACATTGCTAAAGCAACAGCAGTTACTCCGGTTCCGCAAGACAAAGTCTCATCCTCTACTCCACGTTCGTAAGTTCTAACCGCAAAGGTATCTTTAGATATAGCTTCAACAAAATTTACATTGCTTCCAACTTCATTATAAGGTGTACCGTATCTAATTTTCGCGCCTCTAGCTTTTACTTCAAAATTTTCTAAATCTGAAACCAATTCTACATGATGTGGAGAACCTGTATCTAAAAACTGATGATATTCGAAGTTTTCAACTTTAGAAACATTTTGCATTTGAAGGTGGACAATATCATTTTCAATTTTAGCTTTGTGTAAACCATCTATTGCTAAAAATTCAGCTTCATTCTCAATAACTCCTAAAAATTTAGCAAATGCAGTTATGCACCTTCCACCATTGCCGCACATAGTACTTTCATTCCCATCAGCATTATAATAGACCATTTTAAAATCTGAGGTCTCGTCATTTTCTAAAAGGATAAAACCATCTGCGCCAATGCCAAAACGTCTATCGCAAAGCTCAGCAATACGCTTGGTATTAGATTTGTCTATAGTTTGCAAACGATTATCTATAATAATGAAATCGTTACCAGTACCTTGATATTTATAAAATTTAATCATAATTACTTAGAGCAAATATAAGAATATTAGCTTGTAAATCGAGGAGTTAAAACGTCGTTAAAATTGACGTTAAATAGTAGTTAAAATTGGTATTGCGATTCAATAAATCTTTAATTTTAGTCGTTAAAGGCGTAAACTTAAACTAAAAAAAACATGAAGAAGATTTTAACCTTAGTATTGGTATCAGCATTAGGTGGAGTTTTAGCTTTGGGAGGCTATAAGCTTTTTGTTGAAGAGCATAACCAAAATCTTGCAGTAGAGCAAGTTTCGGATTTACCAATTTACGTTCCGACAAAGACAAGTTCTAATGCCAATAATTCTGGCACATTAGCACCTAATTTTGTTGACGCTGCAGAAAAAACGATACATGCCGTTGTCCATGTTAAAAACACATCCATAGTTAATGGACCAACATCTATGCGAGATTTGTTTTATGGACGACATTCTCAAAGAGCACAAGTTGGTACAGGAAGCGGTGTTATTATTTCACCTACGGGTTACATTGTAACTAATAATCATGTAATTAGTAATGCAAATGAAATTAGTATCACATTAAATAATAACAAATCCTATATAGCAGAACTTGTTGGCACAGATAAAGCTACTGACATCGCTTTATTAAAAATTGAAACTGACGAAGAATTACCCTTTATGGCATTTGGGGATTCTGATAATGCCAAAATTGGTGAATGGGTTTTAGCCGTTGGTAATCCATTTAATTTAACCTCTACTGTTACTGCAGGAATTATAAGTGCTAAGTCTAGAGATTTGAGTGGAAGAAATCTGCAATCGTTTATTCAAACAGACGCTGCAGTAAATCCAGGAAATTCGGGAGGAGCTTTGGTAAATACTAATGGAGATTTAATTGGTATTAATACTGCGATTTCATCTCAAACAGGCTCTTACATTGGATATTCTTTCGCTGTACCTAGTAACATTGCTCGTAAAATTGTAAATGACATTATGGAATATGGCAATGTGCAAAATGGTATTTTGGGTGTCGTTGGCGGAGCACTTAACAGCAATAACGCTGAACAGTTAGGAACAGATATCACTGAAGGTTTTTACGTTAGTGAAGTTACTGAAGACACAGGTGCTGAAAAAGCTGGTATAAAATCAGGTGACATAATAAAAAAGATAGATGGTGTTGCAATAAATAAATTTTCCGATTTAAGTGGCTATTTAAAAACCAAAAGCCCGGAAGATGTGGTTAATGTAACATTATTGAGAGATGGTGATGAAGAAGTATTCCCTGTTACGCTATTGAAGCCAACAACATTTATAGTAGAATCTGTAGGTATTGTAAAAAATGCCACCAAAGAGCATTTGAAAAAGTACAACGCTGAATATGGGTTGAGAATAACTGAACTCAACGAGGACTTTAAGACATCATGGAATAGAAGCGGCGTAAAAGAAGGAAGTATCGTTACAAAAATTAATGGTAAAAAACTTTATAATGTTGAAGATGCCATTGAAGCATTTAAAATTCGTAACGTTAATGAAGTGCTTGTTGTTGAAATAATAGATAACGAGGGAGAAAAAGTAGCTTACCAGATTAGATAAAACCGAAATAAATAAAATAATACCCTTCATAGATTTATTCTTTGAAGGGTATTTTATTTTCGATTAAATGTGCTACGAAAACGTTTGAAATATGTATTTTTGCGCAAAATTTAACATCAATACACCAAAATAAATGAGTATTAACGACACTTACGAAAAAGAGTTAGCGTTTCAAGCAGACCGTCGCAGAGCGACTGTAGAATTTATTAAAATTGTTAGCGACTTATGGTACGATAAGTCTATTGAGCTTGTTTTATTTAGAAATCAGTTGATTGATCGCAATGTGAGCGAAATTTTAAACTTGCATGAGTATGCAGGTGAATTTGTTCAGAAACCAATCTCAATTTTCGATTCAGTAGAAATTGCACAAGCCATCAATGCAATGAATTTACCACCAGCCAAATTAGATATTGGTAAATTAACTTATGAGTTTCATTTAGAAGATCAGAAATACGATAATGCTACGGCATTTGTATCTTCAAAATTAGGGAACGCAAAAAACACTAAAAATATTGAGCCAAAGGATGTCGTTCTTTATGGTTTTGGTAGAATCGGAAGATTAGTAGCACGTGAGTTAATGACACGCACTGGTAAAGGTAATCAACTGAGGCTAAGAGCTATTGTAACACGCGGTGAGATTAGTCAGACGGTTTTAGAGAAACGAGCTTCACTCTTAAGAAATGATTCAGTACATGGTGATTTTTCTGGGATGGTGAGCACAGATCTAGAAAATTGTGCGCTAATAATTAATGGTACTACTGTAAAAGTTATTTCTGCAAATGCACCAGAAGATATAGATTATACTAAGTATGGTATTAATAACGCTTTAGTTATAGATAATACTGGTGCTTTTAGAGATGATAAGGCTTTAGCAAGACATCTAAAATCTAAAGGAGTTAACAAAGTGTTATTGACTGCTCCCGGAAAAGGTATACCAAATATTGTACATGGAGTGAATCATTTAGAGCACGATCCTGACAAAGTCAATATTTTCTCTGCTGCATCTTGTACAACTAATGCTATTACTCCAATTTTAAAAGCTATTGAAGACTCTTTTGGAGTTAAATCTGGCCATTTAGAAACGATACATGCATATACGAATGACCAAAACTTAGTAGATAACTTTCATAGTAAGTACAGACGTGGACGTGCCGCTGCATTAAACATGGTTATCACAGAAACTGGAGCAGGCCAAGCAGTAAGTAAGGCATTACCTGCGCTAGAGGGAAAATTAACATCTAACGCAATTAGAGTACCTGTACCTAATGGTTCTTTAGCTATTTTAAGTTTGGAGTTGAAAAACAAAACCTCTGTAGAAAGCATAAATACTATTATGAAAAAGTATGCACTCGAAGGTGATTTGGTAGAACAAATTAAATACGAAATGAGCGATGAATTAGTGTCAAGTGATATTGTCGGTAGTTCTGCTCCTTCTATCTACGATAGCAAAGCGACCATAGTAAGAAAAGATGGTAAAAATGCTATTTTATATATATGGTACGATAATGAATATGGATACAGTCATCAAGTTATTCGTTTAGCAAAATATATTTCTAAAGTAAGACGCTATGCTTACTACTAGAAATCTTTTGAAAAGGAAAAATTTAAAGGTCTTATCTATTAGGTGAGACCTTTTTTTAATTTAAAAAAACATCTAAACCAGAGCACAAGTCGTATATAAAATGCCTTATACATTTGCGAGGTTATTTGTTTATATTTTTTTTATGCAATGCCCATAAAATTAGTATCTTGGCACCTAATTAATCTAACAAAATAAAATTATATCTGAGATGAAATTCCTAACCAAAATTTCTTTAATACTTCTTATTTCCTTAACCTTTCAAAATTTAACTGCGCAATCACAAGAAAATGATGAAGATCAATTATCTCTTAACAGTGGTACAATAGATAGCCAGTTTGAATATGTTTTTAGAAAATCTGGAAATTTTAAAGGTACCAACGGTCAAAAGTACGAAGCGGTTAAATTTTCTTCGCTTTTAACCTTAAAAGCTCATGTATTAGATTCGTTAAAAACAACCTACACCAAATTAGCCAATTCTGAAAAAACTGTAGAAAATCAAAGTAAAGAAATAGAAAGTTTAAAAATACAATTAGGCGATACTAAAAGTAATTTAGAACAAACAAATTCTGAAAAAAATAATATGGCCTTATTAGGCATGCAAATGAGCAAAGTAAATTACAACGTGCTTATGTGGAGTATCATTGCGGCTTTACTTGCAATGTTATTATTTTTTATCTACAAGTTTAAAGGCAGTAATTCACTCACTAAACAAGCTAAATTGAAATTAGACGAGGTTGAAACTGAATATGAAGAGCACAGACGTAATGCTTTAGAGCGCGAGCAGAAGGTAAGAAGACAGTTACAAGATGAAATAAATAAACAGAAGTCTTAAAACGCTCATGGATTTACAGTCTTAAAATTTTTATAAACACAAAAAAACCATCCTTTCAGATGGTTTTTTTGTATTTATAAAATGCTTCAATTTAAAACATATCTCTACCAGAAAAATGAAAAGAACCTTCAATTCTTGCATTGTCATCGCTATCACTTCCGTGAACAGCATTTTCTCCAATAGAAGCAGCGTATAATTTACGAATAGTACCCTCTGCAGCATCTGCAGGATTGGTGGCACCAATTAAAGTTCTAAAATCTTCAACCGCATTTTCTTTTTCTAAGATTGCAGCTACAATAGGGCCACGAGTCATATATTCTACTAATTCACCAAAAAACGGACGCTCCTTATGTATTCCATAAAACTCTTGTGCATCTGCATTAGTCATTTGAGTTAACTTCATTGCTACGATTCTAAATCCTGAAGCATTAATTTTTTCTAATATTGCGCCAATGTGTCCTTTTTCAACAGCATCAGGCTTTAACATTGTAAATGTTCTGTTAGTTGCCATGTATTTTTTTTTATGGGTTGCACCTTCGCAAATTTGCTTTGGTGAATTTCAATGCAAAAGTAATGCATTTCTTTAATTAATCAAGCACTTCAAATATTAAATAAACGTAACTAAATTAAACTTTAAATTCCATAAATTTCATTTGTAATCAGTTAAGAATTTATGATAGTATTCAATAATCTATTTTGTATTCTTGGCATAAAATTGTGGCTCAAAACAAACACTCTTAATTTCATATTAAAAGCATTTTCAAAATATCTAAATAGTGTATCTTCGCTATCTATGATTAAAGCACAAATTACAGAAATAAAAGTCCTATTAAGTTCACCTAAGAACATTGTTATAGTACCGCATAAAAATCCAGATGGAGACGCAATGGGTTCTACTTTAGCTCTGTACCATTATTTACAAGTGTACAATCATAACGTTGTTGTGATTACTCCTAATGATTATCCAGATTTTTTAAAATGGTTACCTGGAGACGATACTGTTGTAAAATTTGAAAATCAGCAAGACGATGCTAAATCACTTATAGCTCAAGCAGATTTACTGTTTACTTTAGATTTTAATGCCTTTCACAGAGCAGGACCGTTGATGGTTAAGGTCTTAGAAAATTCAAGTGCTACGAAAATAATGATAGACCATCACCAACAACCAGATAACTATGCCAAGTACATGTATTCTGATGTGCTTATGTCTTCAACCTGTGAAATGGTGTATAATTTGATTGAAATGCTAGGGGACACGGACAAAATAGATGCAAATATTGCAACCTGCTTGTATGTTGGTATTATGACAGATACAGGCTCGTTTAGATTTCCGGCTACAACCACAAAAACACATCAAGTTATTGGTGTCTTAATTGAGAAAGGTGCTGATAATACCCAAATTCATAATAATATATACGATACTAATAGTTATAGTCGTTTGCAATTATTGGGTAGAGCGTTACAGAATCTTAAGGTGATTTCGGAATTTAAAACGGCTTACATTACCTTATCTCAAGCAGAATTAGATGAATTCAACTTTAAAAAAGGAGATACAGAAGGTTTTGTCAATTACGCACTGTCTTTACAAGGTATAATTTTTGCTGCTATTTTTATTGAAAATAAACAAGACGATATTATTAAGATTTCGTTTCGGAGCAAAGGAACGTTTTCGGTGAACGAATTTTCGAGAGCACATTTTCATGGAGGTGGTCACACCAATGCTGCTGGAGGCCGAAGTGATGACAATATGCAAGTCACCATTGATAAATTTATTAGTATATTACCAACTTATAAAAGCGAATTATCCCAATCCCAGAACGGGAATTAAATATTAAAAAAATGAAGTACCTACTTGTAATTTTACTATTCGGATTTTTATGTTTTAGCTGTAAATCACCAGAGGCTAGATTACCAGAGTCTATGCAATCTGGGTCGTTTTTAAAAGAGTCTGCTGAGCGTAATAAAAAGCTCAATCAATTAGAGCAAAAACAGATTGAAAAAATTATAAAAAGTAATCCAGATAAAAATTATATCGCTTCAGAAAGTGGTTTTTGGTATTACTACAATAGGCAAATAGAAATTGATACACCTAAACCACAATTTGGTGATGTGATTGATTTCGATTACAATATTTCAAATTTAGAAGGTTCAGAAATTTATTCAAAAATGAATAAATCTTATATTATGGACAAGGAAGAATTATTTACTGGTTTAAGAGAAGGATTAAAACTTTTAAAACCAAGTGAAACGGCAACATTTATATTTCCATCCCAAAAAGCCTATGGGTATTATGGTGATGAAAATAAAATCGGAACCAATGTTCCATTAATTTGTAAAGTAACTTTAAATACAATAACCCAGAAAAATGATTAAAAAAGCACTTACAGCATTTGTTGTACTATTAGTTTTGGCAACTATATCTTGCCAAGAACGTTATCCAGATTTAGAAGATGGTCTTTATGCCGAATTTGTAACCAATAAAGGCACTATGGTTGCAGAATTATTTTATGATGAAGTTCCTGTCACAGTAGCTAATTTTGTAGCACTAGCAGAAGGTAACCATCCAATGGCAGAAGATAAGTACAAAGGCAAGCCTTTTTATGATAGTCTTACTTTTCATAGAGTAATGGACAAGTTTATGATACAAGGCGGAGATCCAACTGGCACAGGATCGGGTACACCAGGCTATAGGTTTGCTGCAGATTTTAGCGCAAATTTAAAGCATGATAAGCCAGGTATATTATCTATGGCTAATAGTGGTGGGATTAACACCAATGGTAGTCAATTTTTTATTATGGAAGTTCCTTATCCTAGTTTAGATGCTTTTGATGCTCAAGGTAACATGAAACCATGTGACCAACCTAGAGTAAGTTGTCATTCTGTTTTTGGCGAACTTGTAAAAGGTATTGAAGTACAAGATTCTATTTCTAATGTTAAGGTAATCGACCCTAGAGCAAGAAACAATAAGCCTGTTGAAGCTGTTATTATGACTGATGTAAATATCATCAGAAAAGGAAAAGCGGCAAAATCTTTTAACGCTCCAAAGGTATTTGAAGAAGAAATGCCTAAAGTTGAAGAAGGTCTCAAAAAAATTAAAGAGGAAGCAAAAAAGAAAGCAGAAGAACAAGCTAAACAAGCCAAAGTAGATTTTTTAAAGAAGAATGAAAGTTTAGAAGGACGACGTATTGATTCACCAACCGGAATGGCTATGATTTTTACTCACGAAGGTGATGGCGTAAAACCAACATCCGCCCAAAGTGTAAACATAGACTGTGCAGGTTATTTAGAAAGTGGAGAATTATTTTGGACCACGTGGAAAGATGTAGCTGAAAAGAATGGTAAATATGATGAGCGACAAGAAAAGCAAGGTGGCTATGCGCCATTTACTATGCCTTATAATGAAACCGCTACGTTAGTTCCTGGCTTTAGAGAAGCGATGTTAAATATGAAAATAGGAGACAAAGCAAGAGTTTTTATTCCGCATTATTTAGGATATGGTGTGAACGGAAGAGCTCCGTTAATTCCAGGAAATACGAACCTTATTTTTGATATACAGCTTACTAGTATAAAGAAATAAGTCTTATAAAATTATAGAAAGTCCTAAATAACAAGATGAGTTATTTAGGACTTTCTTTTTTTTAGAGATTTAAGCTAAACCCTAAATTAAAGCCTCTGCCTCTAGTTGCAAAACCAAATAACTCTTGGTAATCTTCATTAAAAATGTTAGTGACATTAGCAAACAAGGTCATCTTGTTATTTATAATCTTATGGCTAATATAAAAATCTAATAAACCATAAGAATTTAATGTTACAGAATCGTTTTCAAAAGTTGTGTTGTTGAATACTACATCCTCTCTATTGTCATTATACTGGTACGACAGACTTACTAACGTAGATTGAGATACGTTATAATCTATACGTGTATTCACTTTAATTTCTGGAATTCTTAAACTTAAATCTTCATCTAAAGATGTGTAGGTTGCATTTAGATTAATATCTAAACCTTCAGTAATTTTGGCCTGAGCTACTAACTCTAAACCACTAGCAGTAAAAGAATCGTTTATATTTTGATATTGAAACACAAATCCACCAGTATCTACAAAATCAATAAAATTATCTTCATTTCTATTAAAATAAACTAGACTAAACGTTGCGCTATCTTTTATAGAAACTTCAGCTCCGACTTCTATAGTTTGGTTTTCTTCTGGGTCCAAGTCCGCATTTCCAAAATTAGGTTCAAATAACTGAAATAAAGATGGTGTAATGAACGCCGTACTATAACTTGCCAAGCCTTTCACATATCCAAAATCTAAATCAATCGTGTAAGATGGATTAACACTATAAACCAAATGGCTTCCATATTCGCTATGGTTATTTAGACGTAAACCAGCATTAATATGCAATCCAAAATCTGATACATACACAACATTAGCATAAGGGTCTGTTATAGTAAATTGTGCGCTTTTTGGGTCTATAGCTTGGCTAAATTCAGTTTCGCCAAAAGGAATTGAAAAGCTTTCCATCTTATTATCTTGATAATTAATACCTATAACTGAATAGAATTTATCATTAAAATTATACCGATTAAAAGCATCTACGATAGTGCTCTGCGCATTAAACACAGAAGGAAAACTCGATTCAATCTCACGCTCTACATCATTATAAGCTGCATTTACAGTTACACTTCCTTTGTTATATTTAAATTCTGGAGATACACCTATTCTATATTGATTGGAAATTGAGCGGTTATCTGCATCCATCATCCCAAAACTATCATCAAAATCTGCTTTAAATTTATCGAAACTAGCATAAGTATTTAATCTAAAAGCATTACTGAATTTATACCCTAATTTCAAGTTTCCATTATAACTATTAAAAGCGTCAGATTCTGTACCAACTTCAATTGCAGATAACCCATCTGTGTATTGTTGGCCGAAACTTGCTAAATAGTTAAATTCACCAACTGTTCCGTTTATAGCTACACTATTTCTAAAATCTTCGATAGCATAGTTATCTTCATCAGAGGACTGATTAGAACCAAGCGTACTTCTTAAATTTAAGTTGAACGCTTTTTTAGACGCTTCTTTCAAGGCAATATTAATAACAGCAGTTGCTGCTCCTGTGCCATAAAGTGTGCTCGAAGCTCCTTTAAGAATCTCAATAGACGCTACTTGGTCTGCGTTTAACAATCGCAAATCATAATCATTTGCAATTTGAGATGGGTCTGTAACTTGTACTCCATCAATAAGAATAAGGACTTGGCGATTACGACCACCACGTATAAAGTAGCTCAAATTTTGCCCAGCATTACTACGAACTCCATTTACCTCTACTCCCACGGTTCTACCAATAATTTCGGCAACCGATTGGCCTTGCAATTTTTCTAAATCTTTTGAAGTAATTTTAGTAATTACTTTACCAGAATTTTCGCGTTTTAGCTGAAATTTAGAATCTGTGATAACAACTTCGTCTAATTGTTCAACTTTTGTAGAATCATTTCCGATAGCTATCGGAAGCGTTTGCGCAACACCCATGGATAACATACCAATACATAGCATGCTACAAAACCATTTTGTTTTGATCATTTTAATTTTAATTGTTCGAGAACACACTGTAATTAGTATGTAAACTTTTATCCCGAAAGTTTGACTTCTATGTTGAAATTGGCAGGTCTCCTGACTTGCGTCTTGATATCGGTCTTCCCATTACACTTTGGCGTAACAGTGACATTGAAGGTAATATCAAGCTTTATAGCTTACAGTTGCGGGAACAGTTCTGGATTTGATAATAAAATATCGCACCAGATTCCCTTTTAATCCATTCGGCTAGCCGAATAGAACCTAATTTCGGTGCGAAAATAAACATTCTGTTTAATGTTTCACTCAAAACTTTAAATAATATTACTTTTGAGTCCAAAATGGACATTTAAGAACAAAAAATGAGATTTTCAATTTATCTATTATTCATACTAGCATTAGTTTCTTGTAAAAATGAACAGAAAACTGAACTACCTGGAACGTCTACGCCCGAAATCTTAGAATTAAAATATGCAGAAGGATTCTCAGTAACTGAAAATGAAAACTTTAAAGTTTTAACGATAAATAAGGCTTGGCCAAAAGCTGCGAAAAATTTTAAATATATTCTCATTTCTAAGGCGAATATGGCCAAAACTACATTTCCAAAAGATGAATATGATGGTTTTATAACTGATAAAATTCAGAAAATTGTTGTTACATCTACAACACACATTCCTGCGTTAGAATTATTAGGCATAGAACAGACTCTAGTTGGGTTTCCTGGGACTGATTATATTTCTTCAGAAAAAACGAGAGCATTAATTAATCACGGAAAAGTTAGAGAACTAGGTAAAAACGAAGGGATTAATACAGAAGTTTTATTAGAACTAAATCCAGATTTAGTCATAGGTTTTGGAGTAGATGGAGTTAATAAAACTTTTGAAACTATTAAAAAAGCAGGTATTCCTGTACTATATAATGGTGATTGGGTAGAATCATCTGCCTTAGCAAAAGCGGAATGGATTAAGTTTTTTGGTGTGTTATTCAATAAAGAAAAAGAGGCAGATTCTACTTTTAATACCATTGAAAAAGATTATTTAGAAGCAAAAACCATAGCAAAACAGGCAAAGAACAGACCTACTATTTTAAGTGGAGCTATGACCAAAAATGTTTGGCACTTGCCAAATGGCTCTAGCGCAGAGGCGCAATTCTTAAAAGACGCTAACGTTGACTATTTATGGAGTGAAACCACAGGAAATGGAAGTTTAGCTTTAAGTTTTGAAGCCGTGTTAGATAAAGCTAAAGATGCAGATTTATGGTTAAGTCCTTCTTACTACTCTAGCTTTGAGCAGTTAGAGAAGTCTAATTCACTGTATACTAATTTTAAAGCGTTTAAAAGAAAAACGATTTATACGTTCTCAAACACTACAGGAGAAACAGGTGGAGTGCTCTATTACGAATTAGGAACAGCACGACCAGATTTAGTTTTAAAAGATTTAATTAAAATTTGCCATCCTGAGTTGTTAGAAGATTATACGCCTTATTTTTTCGAAAAATTAAAATGAAAAGTTGTAGACCAAACCTGATAGGTCTAAATAAAGAAGAATGAGAACTAACTACAAATATCAATTTATAATACTATCAGTACTCTTAATACTGTGCTTTTTAGCAAGTATTAGTTTAGGCTCGGTCAGTATTCCTCTAAAAAGTATTTTTGGTAGTCTATTTGGAGATATAGAAAATACAACTTGGCAAGTTATTGTTACCAATTTTAGATTACCTAAGGCTATTACTGCAATTTTAGTAGGTTCTGGTTTAGGTATTTCAGGATTGTTAATGCAGACCTTGTTCAGAAACCCATTAGCTGGTCCTTTTGTTTTAGGAATCAGTTCTGGTGCCAGTTTAGGTGTTGCAATTGTTATCTTAGGGTCAGGTTTATTTGGCGGCTTGTTTGCTACGGCTTTAATTTCTAAATGGAGCATTGTTATTGCAGCTAGTTTAGGTAGTTTTTTGGTTTTATTGGCAGTATTGGCAGTTTCGAACAAAGTTAGAGATACCATGGCAATTCTTATTATTGGATTAATGTTTGGAAGTATCACTGCAGCTGTAGTAAGCGTTCTCTCTTATTTTAGTTCCGCCGAGCAATTACAACAATATATTTTTTGGGGATTTGGAAGTTTAAGTAATTTGTCTTGGGAAGAATTATTAATTTTCTTCGGAATTTATAGTGTCGGTATTATACTAAGCATTGCCTCTATAAAAGGATTAAACAGTTTATTACTTGGAGACCACTATGCAAAGAGTTTAGGTTTAAATTTAAAACAAAGCCGACTCATTATCATTCTGGCAACAAGTTTAATCGCAGGCACTGCAACTGCCTTTGCTGGTCCTATCGCTTTTATAGGCTTAGCAATTCCGCATTTAACTCGGCAAATTTTTAAAACTTCTAATCACAAAGTATTATTACCAGCTGTGTTTTTATTTGGTGCAATTGTGATGTTGGTATGTGATAGTATTGCTCAAATTCCAGGAAGCGATTATATGTTGCCTATAAATGCTATAACAGCTTTGGTTGGTGCGCCTGTTGTAATTTGGTTATTGGTGAGACAGCGTAAAATGATATTTTGAATACTATGGAGAGCTGTCAGGTTTTTAAAATCTGACGGATTTGAT
>Ga0209828_1001847_pt1 | contig 18424 bp, 11 predicted proteins | sample MaitaG_FD_187429 | JGI IMG/M metagenome (GOLD analysis project Ga0209828, IMG submission 187429) | Marine algal microbial communities from Maine, USA - Maine_Asex2 metaG (SPAdes) (version 2) | ecosystem: Host-associated > Algae > Red algae > Unclassified | place: Maine, USA | collected 2015-01-05 | reverse complement strand
TTACTTTTCATCAAGGAAAAGTAACGACAGAACATTTTAATTAAACGACATTATACCTGATTATAAGTGCATTAGTTCAAGGGTGTCCCATTGGCGAAAACAGGAAATATGTCAAGTTTGGTTTGGTTGATAATAAATTTATTTCCAGTAAGTGCAATTTGTTATATACACATCAAAATCTCAACACCATATCATATCTCCAATTATCACTAAATTGCAAAAGCAATTAATCAAATTAAAACAATTTCCTATGCCTAGTAATTTTTGGATGTTTTTTATCACAGCTTTAATACCTCTCATAGTTGGATTTATCTGGTACAATCCCAAAGTGATGGGGAGCTCTTGGATGAAGGTAAATGGATTTAAAGAGGCAGATTTTGAAGGAGGTAATATGTTTATTATTCTCGGCCTGTCTTATCTTTTTGGAGTCTTTATTTCATTTGGGCTTAGTGGAATAGTAGTTCATCAGCCAAGTGTCTTTCAAGTGATGATGCCTGATGTCATGGAAGCAGGAAACGCAGCACAACAACAGTTTAATGATTTCATGGGGACTTATGGCGATCGATTTAGAGATTGGAAACATGGTGCGATTCATGGCATTCTTTTTTGTGTCTTATTGGTACTTCCCTTGATAGCAATCAACGCATTATTTGAAAGACGAGGATGGAAATATATTATGATTCACTTTGGATATTGGTTGATTTCAATGACATTGATCGGTGCAGTATTATGTCAGACATTGGTTTATTCTTGATAAAATAAAACGTATTTCACTTTATGAAGGACACCTTTCAGCTTGCTAAGAGAATGCGCTGTTACTGCTTTTCTTTTTTAATGGGACTCTTTTATTTTCAATTGATTTAGAGCCGATTGATATACAAGAAGACCTGAATGTGTCATGTACGAGTCCTTGTAATCGCTTCCTTATTAATTATGAAGCATTTAACTTAACCGTAGATACAATAGATGCTTTCAATGGCGATACTCTCGATTATATATTCATGATTATGCGAGATGCCGAATGTAATCTTGTAGGAATAAACCTTGAGCAATTTAAACCCGGAAATAATAGTTTTGGATTTGCATCTTCAATTGGAGAAAATTTCCTTGAGCCAACCAAACTTCCATTGACAGCATATTTTATTGATATCGAAAGTATTCAAGACTTGCCTGACATAAGTGAGCTTGACCAGCTTAATCCATTTTTATCAGTAGAAATTTTAGATACTGGGACTTTTAATGGAAAAGAATTGCCTCTAGTTTTTCCTAAACCTATCTGTTATCCTTCGAGTGCAGATCTCTTTATATATGGTGAAGAAAATATCAATGAACATGGTGTTGATTTGATACAGACAGATGATGGGGGTTTCATACTTGTTGGCTTTACTGATGATACAGAAACACAAATGGGTGATCTTTTAGGTATTAATAATGATCTCGTCATTAAACGTATTGATGCTGATAAAAATGAATTGTGGACTAGCCAGTATGGAGGAGAAGATCAAGAAGGCTGGCAGACTGAGTTGGATGTATTTGGCGATATCGATATTTTACGAGATGTGGATGGTTCATATATAATCTCTACGACCACAGCTTCTCCAAAGGACAGGATACGACTAGAGAATCTTCAAATCGCCTGAAGCCTTGGATCTTTAAAATTAATGATGCTGGAGATATGATATGGGAGACGCTGATTCAAGGTGACGGCTCATCAGTATTTCACGACATGGTGCAGCACCCTTCGGGAGGAAGTTTGATTTCTTTTAGTTCTGGGAGTTCTTCATATACCATTTTAGAAGATTCTATTCATTCAGTAGCTTCCTATGGACAAATAGATATCGGTATCTCTTATATTAATATAAATGGTGTGATCCAGTGGGTGCATACAGTTGGTGATTCATTTAGCAATACACAGTCAGCTTTAGACATTACTCAGGATACTTCAATCATTGTTTTATATAGCTCTGAATCTGAAGACGGTATTCATTCTGCCCGTTTAGATGTGGATGGAAATGTTAACTGGGATCAATCATTTGGCCGTGACCAAACAGACGGTGCGACAGAGTTAGTTGTCTTAGATGATGGAACTTACTTGGGGGCTACATACACCTTCGGGGACTTCAGTCCCGATCTAAAATTATTCAAATTTGACGATGCTGGAATCATATGGGAAAAGCAGTATTCTACACCCTTTATAGATTATGTTTTCAATATATTCCCTTATGAAAATGGCGAGATTTTTATGGTTGGCGAATCATCATCAGCTATCTCATTGATGCAAATTGACGATCAAGGAAATCTTCTTTTTAAAGAACGGATAATCCAAGGTATTGATAGAGACTTTGGTAGCATTGTAAAAATTGAAGACGGATTTGCTGTACTTGGTACGATCGTAAATGATGTTGTCTTTGATGAAACTGGAGTTGGATTTGGTCATGAAGAATTCTTTCTAACTTTCTTAGATAACAATTTTGAGAACAACGAATCAGAAGTACAAGTCTTGAGTGGCTCGATTAAGAATATAGATGGAATCGGCATTTCCAGCGTGGAAGTTAGATTGTCCAGTGGCGAATTGATGACGACTGATTCGACAGGAGCTTTTCGATTTGAGCAGATTTTGGATTTTACCAATTTGGCCTTAAACTTTTCAAAGGACGATGATCGTTTACAAGACGGATTATCCTCAGTAGACTTAGTACAGATTTTAAATCATATCATTGGAATATTGCCATTTGACAATCAGCTCCAAATCGCCGCTGCAGATTTGAATAATGATGGTAACGTATCAAGTGCAGATCTAATCATCCTACGAAATTCCATTCTTGGATTTATTACAGAACTTCCGAACGGAACACCTCTATGGCGATTTTCTGAAAATCACATTCCATACTCGGCTATCCCTAATGCACCATTTAACATCATTGCAAATAAAGTAGGAGATGCAAATGGAGATACTATAAAATAAGATCTTTGCTCATATTGAGGATGACACTAGAGTATCCCATCAACCACGATATTTGACCATTAGTTTTAGGTTTTTCTTTTTTGCTTTCTGGAAATACCATAATTGCATTATCAGAGCCTGCATAGATCATAATTAAGGAAAGCTGTTCGCAAAGTTCGATTATGTTCATACAAACATCAGTGAGGAAAGGATTTCCATATTTAATTTCATTATCACAATAATGCCCATTCGCTAGATAAGCTGGTTGCCAAGTAGCCCAAGGTGAATTGGCTTCACTTATATTAGGAAAATTTAGCTCTAGCTGTTCTATGATTGATTTAATGCTATACGAGGGCTTTTGATTTGTAATGCCATCATAAAGTTCAATTTGTTGATTTATAATCTTGAAAATGTCATTCTTTTCAGTAGGCAAGGTAATATTTGCCGGATCAAATACTATAATACTCTGACTCATGACTATCGTTTAAACATTAATTTGTCATTCAAACAATAGGTTAACATTTAGTGTATATTTATTCGATATATATTATTAATAAGTGAATTAAATCAATGAATTTTGACGAGATAACAAAGCTTATACATGACAGAAGATCTATCTTCCCTAAAGTATTTACTGGCGAGCGAATTGCTGATGAACTGATACTTCAGATTTTGGACAATGCTAACCAAGCACCTTCGCATAAGCACACAGAGCCTTGGAGATTTCACATTATTACAAATGAGAAGAAAAATCAGTTAGGAAAATTTTTTCAGAAGATTTACCAAGAAAATGTAACAGGTGAAAACTTTAAGCAACGTAAGCATGATAAGTTTATCATGAAGACTGAATTAAGCAGTCATATCTTAGCCATCTGTATGCAAAGAGATCCTAATGAATCCATTCCTGAATGGGAAGAAATCGCTGCTGTCGCCTGTGCTGTTCAAAATATTTACTTGTCAGTTACGGCCGCTGGACTAGGAGGGTATTGGAGTTCGCCAAAGTTAATGATTGATCATATAAGTGATTTTATCAACTTAGAAGATGATGAAAAATGTCTGGGATTCTTTTATTTAGGTGTGCCAAAGGAAGGTTTGAAATTAGATGTCACAAAGGAATCACTTAAGGGAAAAGTGAAATGGTATAGCTAACACTATAAATATGTTTTAGGTGTAGCCTTAAAGTTTTGTGTAAATACATCTTCTGATCAAGTGAATAAATCTTCATCTGGTAATTTCAGATTGAGTTTTAATACTCTTGTTTTATTTTTTGAGCGCAAGAAATATTTAGAGTTTTTTAGTAATGTGAGCGACGGCTATTTATATAGTTATTCCAAATGTAAAATAAAATCGTCTACCATCTGACGGAATAATTCCTGGACCGGGATATCCAGTTGCTCTTCTTGTAAAATAACTATGATTTAATATATTATTGATTCCAGTTTCAATACTATATCTTTTATTAGACCATTTGGAAGATAGATCAAATACCTGATAGGCAGGTATTTCACCTATTATCCCTGCTCTACTATCTCCCTCAAGTGCTGCTTCAGAATTTTGTACATCTGTAAATTGTTCTGATAGATAAGTAAATTGTCCATTTACAAATATATTCTTATATCCAATGTTTAAGCCTGTTTTTATATTAAATAAGGGAACAAACTCAACTCTTTTTCCAATGACATTGGTTTCTTCTGAGTCTGTATATTTAGAATATGTATAGGCTGTATTAATAAACCAGTTTAATTTTAATTGCTCTTTATCTTTTAAAAATATTTGTTTTAAATTAAAATCAATTAACGATTCCAGACCTATAATACGCGCATCTCCTACATTTTTCCTTTTTCTATTTGCTCTGTTATCTAATATAATTCCTATTCGATCTTGATAGGAAAGTAAGTAAGAACTGAAATCAAACGATACATCCTTATTCATTCTACCTCTTAATCCAATATCTGAACTAAAGCCTTTTTCATCACGAATATTAGGATCCACGATAAATGTAGGACTGTTTACTCTTATATCACTAAATGTAACCGAACGATAATTTTGTGAAAAATTGCTATAAAGCTCAAGATTTTTAGATGGTTTGTAACTTAATCCAATTCCTAGTAAAGCAAAATTTCTTTTTAAAAGTCTATCGTCATTTAATTGTTCGTTTTGAATAGCATTTCCTGCGTTATCAAAATTGACTTGATTATATACACCTTTGCTTTCAGTTTTAATAAATTCATACCTAATACCAGGTGTCAGTTTGATTTTATTGGAAATAGGAATAATATGCTCACTGAAAACGGCGATATTTTGATTTGGGAATTTGAAGTCAGACTGATTAGCATAGTTAGTAAACTGATCGGTATAAATTGTAAAGTCTGCGTCCGCACTTCTAGATCCAGGGCCTTGCAAAGACAAGTTATTTGCTTTGTAGAATTTTACACCAAAATTATAAATAATACTTCTTTCACGAATTTTATATTGACTTAAAAATTTAGCCTCCAGCCCCCAATTATTAAATTTACCTTTAATAATATCGCGTGGTAAAATATATTCACCTTCAGTGTTTTGTTCATCTAAACCAGTGATAGGATTTTCATTTAATTTTATAGGATTTCCTCTATAGCCGACAGCATTTCTTTCTGCATCTAATCCGAATAATTGCAAACTTAATTTACTCTGTTCTGTGAATGAATGTAATAGCTTTACATTAAACAGCATCCAATCAACATTAAACCAATTTCTATTGCGATTGCTTGACTGTGGATTTAATTCAAATGTAGACTCTGTTAATCCGCCAGGTTGTTTTGCTAAATAATTAAAATAACTAAATTCTGTTTTAATACTAGTCTTTGTTGTTGGGATATAATTTATAGATGCAAATGCATTGTGCGAATTGTAGTTGGAATTCTCACGATAACCATCACCTCTTTTATAATGATAGAATGTGTAATAAGATATATTTTTTACTTTTCCGATTATCGAATTAAAACTACTAAAAAAATGATATGATCCGTATGTCTGTCTCGAGTTTATCTCAATAGGCTTTGTAACATATTTATGCTGCTTCGTTTTAAAATTAATTAGACCACCAAATTGTGTTCCATACTGTAAAGATGCCGCACCTCTAATCACTTGAATTTCTTCAAGAGCTTCAGAAGGTGGGGTATAGTAACTTTCGGGATAACCTAATACATCAGCACTAATGTCATAGCCATTTTGACGTGTATTAAAGTTTGATGTTCGATTAGGATCTAAACCTCTTCCTCCTATAGCTAATTGAAGTCCTCCTTCATTACCTTCATATATATTGAGTCCAGCTATTTGAGCATAAATCTGACGACTATTATTACTTGCTAAATTACCTTGTATTAAGTCTAATAATATGACCTCAGTTTTTTTGCCTGAATAAATTGATGTTTCTTCGACATCCCTTAATTTTCTCAAAGCAAATAACTCTTTTCGCCGAGCTTGAATGATAACTTCTGACAAATTATCTTGAAGTGGCTCTAAGTAAAAGTTTAAATTTGTGTCAGCAGAAATATTTAAACTCTCCGTTTTTGTATTATTTGAAAAAGAATATATAACGACGCTATAGCTTCCAATTGGAATATTTTCGAAAAAATACAGTCCATTATCGTTTGAATAGACAAGTTTATTCAATTCAGGAAGGTAAACTTCTGCATTTGAAACTAGAGTACTATCTTCTAAAGTAAATATCTGCCCTGATATTGAATATTGACTTTTCACACAAGTAATAAAGCCGATTAGCTGAAAGAATATGACTAAGCTTAGGTACCTATTCATCGAGTGGCAATATCCATGTTTTATGTTTCAAATTTACATTTAAACTCATTAAATCTGTTTCAGGATTTATAAATTCAGTACTTCCCCTTCCATTTAAGGAAACAAAGCTTTCTACAAAAACTTGGATGTTTTCATGACCCTGACTTGTAAAATGATTCCCTAAGTATTGACCATATTCTAAAATGAAATCAGCCTGTGTTGACATTTGCTTTTCTTGGAAGGAGGATAAGAAATCTCGATTATCAACATAGAACCGTTTACCAGTTTTCGAATCTACAATTTTAAATTGAGCGTAGCCAGTTTTTTCCATGAGCATGACTCTCCATGAGAAACGGTATCCTTGTTCTGTCCAATAAAGATTTCCCGGATAACTTAAATGCCTAAATGGAAATATAATTTGAAATAGCATAAATAGACAAATTATTCCAACTGTGATTTTCTCAATGACAGGCTTACTAAATTTAAATGTTCGTTGATTATCAAATAGTGAAACCTTAGTCCCAATGATAACTGAAATATATTTTAATATTTTTTTGTGAATAGTGGCATCAAAGAAAATAAGAGTCGCCATGATCATAATATATGGAAACATACCAATATCAAATAGGACTCTGGTCAGAACGTGAAATATAACCACAAGTATAAAAGCATAAGGTCTCGTACGTTTGTAGATCAAGAAAAATACAATCGTTAAATCATAAATAGCTCCAGACCAACTGAATAGATAATGGACCCATTCATAATGCATGTAGTCCCCTAGAATAGGCACAGAGAATTTTGAAGGTAACCAGATTTTTAATGGTAGTGCTTCTAATAACCAATCTTTATTTAGCTTGGCAAGTCCTGCATAGAAATAGACTATAAATAGTAAAAACTTAATACTATCACCTGTCCATCTTGGTATGTACTGAAATGATAAAGAAGGATTTCTTTTAGCATCTAAAGAAAAGTATGCATTGGCGGGTAAAAAGATTAATAAAAAACTTAAGACAGATACAAAATAATAGTGATTCAAATATGTCGTTTTATCCATCAGTTCGATATAGGTAAACAGCACAAAGAATAATGTCATCGATATTCTGTACATATATCCTAGCGAAATAAAAACACAACAAATTGCTACTGCAATAAAAAGAAGATATGTATATGTTCCCGGTACTTTTATAAAATCAAAACCATAATACTTGAAATGAAAAATAGGATTGATATACAATTTTTCAATCCATCCATGATACCAAAATCGAATGGTACTAATCAACATTAATATTCCAAATAAAATACGAAAGGCTGCCAATGGGGCAGCCTCTGTATTAGATTTATAATATTTTATTAACGAGTTTTTCATCAATCACCATCAGCATCTACAAAGTCTACTTTTATATTTAATGCTTGTAGCATATCTACTTTTAATAACACAACTGCCTTTTGCAACTCGTCATATGTCTGTAACATTTTAATATTGTCTGTCTCTACTTGATCCTGAAAATTATCCGATAATCTTTCTCCAAGTAATTTAGCTTCATCTAATTGCTTGTTCATTAACGTGATGAGGGCAGTTCCATCTTTTTCAGCGTTGACAGCATCTAAATATGTTCCTAAATGAGTATCACTAATTGTTCCATTAGTTAATTCACCATTTAGAAAGTTTTTAAAGTGACCAAGGCCAGCTAAGAAAAGCTGCTTTGAATATATTTTTGAGAAAGGAGCTTCTACTGCATCACTAATTGGTGTCCCAGAAAATACTCCAGCCGGAATGCCAATTTTTCCAGCTCTCAAAAATTTCTCATAATAAAATAGTGCATCGTTGACTAATTTATCAACCGAACCAGTTGCTGATGAAGCATCATTTCTAATAAATTCATCACGATAACTTGATTTCCAATCTGATAATACATCTGAACTAAGCATAAGTAGCCTTTCTGTTAAGGTAGAGATGTAATCGGTATATTTTGTATTAACAAGCTTGTTCTGCATAAGCTCCTCACCAGTAAATGCAAACAATAAATAATCTAATGCTGGAAAACCCTGAACAACAAAATTAGAAGGGAGTCCTAAGTTGTAGCTATCACGATTTAGAGTTTCGTTAATTTTGTCTACATCTGTTGGAAATATATTTGTGAAGTTTCTCAAACCAATTGTTTCGGCCATACCAATGTCGAACATTGAGACTGATTGCCATGATGAATAAGCATCTAGCCATGATTCACGAAGATTTTCTAGTGAGGCCATAGATGGATCATTGGTTAAATCAGTAGCTCTGTCATTCAAAACAGTCAATGATTTTACATAGCGTTCAAAAGAAGGAATAATGATATCATCAGCCCAACTTTTCAATAAAGCCTTTCTGTCGAAGGGTGTATTCTCAAACGATGGCATTTCTTCACAGCAATCAGGTTCTTCAGTATCAGTACATGAATACGGAATCAATAAGCATAAAATGCAAACCGACAACGTAGATAATGAATGCTTAAATCCTGAAAACATATTAATTTTTTTAAGACCCTGCTTGCGCAACTGTGAAATCAAACTTTGCAGCAATAGATTCTGAAATCGTATCTAAGGCATCTGGTGATACATCCCAGAATCCATTACCTTCCGTAAGAGTAGAGATGAATTCATCTACTTCATTTTTGCTGAAGTATGTATTATTAGTATCAGGATTTCGTGTAAACCTTAGGCTGTAAACAAATCCAAACCCTTCAGACAAATCATGAAATGCTCCACCATAAGCTGCCTCATTTCCATCAGAAGGTAAAGCGTTTTTACCCTGCTGTAAATAGTATACTGCTCTGACTGCAATAACTTTTGATAGTTCTTCTTGAATGATATTAGCTTGCATATCTCTTAGCTCATAATCTTTGCCTACAATAGCAGCTCTACCTAATGTAAAAGCATCAATAATTTTTGCCGTAATCCCCGCAAAATCAGAGTCACCTTCGACTCTACCTAAATATTTATTTAAGAAACTATCATCGCTTCCAACAGTAGGCTTAGGATCTGATGGATTTGCTGTGGCGCCAAACAAATATCCAAATGCTTCATCCCATTTGTGTTCCATGATTGTATATGACTCTCCTTCAGCGACAATATCATTATTGTTATCAGCAATTTGAGTCCCAGCATCCAAAACACTAGGGCTGAGATAATTATTGATAATTTGATCTAACATCAAAGCTCCGATTAATGATTTATTAACAGCCTGATTATATTCTAATCCTTTCGCATTTACATATCTGGCAGAACTTCCATCAGCAATCTGACCTGCTTTACTGGGAGAGGCCAGTTCGGTTTCGTTTGGAAAAACCTCATCGACTTGTGCGACGATCCAATTTTCAAAATCTGCTTTAATAGAAGAAGATTCTGCCGTATTAGAAGAGAAATAGTCTTGTGAAGCAGCGACTTTACTTTTTACACTTTTGGTTGATTCATTTAATAAGTTATCATCAAATGGACTTGCATCTCCACCATTTGCTGTTTCATTGGCAAACATTTCAAGTAATTGTGCTTTAGAAGTACGGAAATCTTTCATCGCAGAGATAAGTTCACTCGCCATTCCAATTCTTGTGGTTTGACCACTAAATGATATTGTCGAAGAACCATCTCGGCTAAAAGAATATGAATCTGGAGCAGTAATACCTATATTTTCTTCTATCATTTCCACTGGATCAGGTGTATCATTTGAACACGAAATCACTAAAAAACTAAGTGAAAATAGTAAAAAGAAGTTGAGGTACTTAGTTTCCATATTAGAGCTTAAATTTATTTAGACTTAATCAATATAAGGCAAATGTAACTCGTGAATTTATAATATCAAACTTTATTTAGATTTATTCTAGATAAAGCAATGTTATTCTTTTAAACCTTTATTTTTCGATTATGTTTGTAACAAAAAAAGACATCATGCTATCCAAATCTATTCAAGCAGCTCTAAATGAGCAAATCAAAATCGAAGCTGAATCTTCCCAAGTCTATCTAGCAATGGCTTCATGGGCAGAAATACAGCCTGGCATTAATAATATCACCTCATTCTTTTATAGACACTCTGATGAAGAAAGAATGCACATGCTGAAGATTATTCATTTTGTCAATGATAGAGGCGGATTTGCTGTTGTCCCTGAGTTACGTCAACCACAACTCACATTTCCTTCTATCCAACATGCGTTCAAAGAATTGCTGCAACACGAAATCTTCGTTTCTGAAAGCATCAATAAATTAGTTGATATATCACTTCAAGAAAAAGATTATGCCACTCATAATTTTTTACAATGGTATGTTGCTGAACAAATAGAAGAAGAAGCATTAGCCCGAACACTCAACGACAAACTTGAATTAATAGGAGAGGACAAAGGCGGCCTTTACCTATTCGATCGCGATATATTATCTGTCAGTGTTGTCGGGTCTCAAGGCTAAAAGAAATCTTATCTCTCAAAGGGCTTTGGGCCAATGTCTTTTATTTAAGCAAAATCTAATAAGCTCTGAAAGGGCGCTATCATGTAGCGTAGTACGAAGTGCCGCGGCAAATGATATGTCAAAAGTCCCATTTGGCGCGATTTTTTGTAAAAATTTTGAAACATTTATTTTATATAAAAAGTAAAAGAAGCGCAATCGCTCTTTGGAAAAGACTAGCTAAACGATATTGGGGCTTTGAGCCTTTCAGTGATTAAAAAGCACTTTAAGAAATTGAAACATACTTTAACATATATATCTTAGCTCTATATGATTCATGTAGATTAGATCTCAGGTGAAAATCCGCTTTACATTGATCCAACATATATGAACTTCGATTAGGTGTAATCCTTATGTTTTAAGACAGTAATATATTTACAATAAGAACATTTTTGCCTTTATACCCAAGTCACATAATGCCAGAGTATTATATCATAAAAGTCATGGTGGAGTCAAGATTTGACATATAAGGCAAATTCCAAATACCAAACTGCGCCAAGATTCCGCAAAACGAGACTTTATAACTATATTTCGGAGTCTGATAAAGGCTGAAGGGTCTAAACTTAATTACTGAGCATCATTTTTCTGAACATTAATCTTGGAGTCCGTAAGGAGACCAACCTCAGACGAACCCATTATTGATCTTTTATAATCTAAATGAACTATGAAGAATTTTAAACTCTTTTTCTTTTCGGCATTATCTATATTGATGATGTCTACAAGCTTTTTATCTGCAGCTCCTTCTACAGAGCTAACAGCAGAATCTTGTGGCGGATATGTCATATTAACAAATAGCTCAGACTGTATACAGACTGTATATTGTCATGAAATTACAACTTCCAATCAAACCTTTAACATGGGAAATGTAGCCCCAGGCGGCACATTGACAGTGTATCCAACTGCTAGCCAAGCTAGGGTATGGTCGGAAACTTCTGATGGTTATGAGTCGACTTCTATGGATGTTGTTTGTACGAATAATTACACAGTTGTGATTGACCATTGTCAGACAGTCTATCACTGTGATATCAATATTGTTAACAATGGCTGTAAGACTATACAAGTATATGCATCTGTTAATAGTAGCTGGGTCGTTATAGAGCAAGTTCCTGTCGGAGCCACTGAGACTTATCAAGTTGCTTCAGGTGAAGTGCTCATCTTTGCTTATACCTATGATGAAGTGCTCGGTACAGTAACGACGAGTTGTGGAAAAACCTACACTATTAATGACGATGACTGCGAGCAGCAATGTATTATATCCCTTACGAATAATGCTTGCAAAGATTTAAATGTATATGTCCAAGCGAATAACGATTGGACTTACATTGGAAAAATAAATAAAGGCCAGACTTACTCACATGGTAGCACGAATGGTGTTACATATAAATTTATGTATTCAGATGGTACAGTAGTCGATACATGGACAGGTTGGTGTAATGAAAGTTATACTGTGACAGACCAATGTCAAACTGGCTGCAAGATCTATTTAACGAATGAAGCCTGTGACGATGTGAAAGTGTATGTTGAGTATGGAAATGATTGGGCATATGTTGGTACATTGAACGTTGGCGTCACCTACAGCCACAATTCGCACAATGGAGCTAGATACAGATTTAAGTATACTGACAATTCGACGATTAGCACATGGACAGGATGGTGTAACGAAAGCTATACAATCTCAGATCATTGTGTACAAGAATGCGATGTCTTTTTTGACAATGACGCCTGTGATGATATTCATGTTTATGTAGAGGATGGTAGCGATTGGAATTTTATCGGCACTTTAGATAAAGGAGTGAAGTATAGACACAGTGCGACTAATGGCGCGACATATAGATTTAAATATGCAGATGGTACTGATGTGGCACAGTGGGATGCATGGTGCGGTGAGACATATATCATAAAAGATGATTGTTCTTCATGTGATATGCACTTTACTAATAATGCTTGTGACGAGGTGAAAGTATACCAACAAAATGGATATGATTGGTCTTACGTTGGTTCTCTCGATAAAGGGAAAACATATAAGCACGGTGCGACTAATGGTGCAACATTCAAGTTTACTTACGCTGATGGTTCAGTTATCTCAACATGGACTGGATGGTGCGGAGAGGCATATACTATATCTGATTCTTGTCATGTCCAGTGTCACATCTCTGTTAAAAACAGAACTTGTGGAAAGATTCAGATTCTTAAAAATGATAATGGAACTCTTGTTTCCAAAGGATATCTTGAAGTAGGAGAGAGTAAAACATTGTATGTCTATGAGGGCACGAATTTCATCATGAAAAATGCTGATGGTTCTCATGCAGGAAGTTTTACAGCACAGTGTGATAAGATTTATACTGCTAATGAAAACTGTCCGACTACCTGTCATGCACAAATTAAAAATGAAGGCTGTTATCCTATCTCTGTATATAAAGTAAGAAGTGGATACAACACTGTCTCAATGGGCGTTGCTCAAGTCGGAGCTAGCTTGCAACTAGAAGCTGAAGAAGGAACTAAGTTTATCATTAAATATGCAAATGGAAACCAAGTAGGTCAATGGAATTTAGTATGCGACTCTACACATACATTTAGTGATCAATGCGCATCTCCTTGTGATAATGTTAGCGTGACAGCTATAAAAATATATGATCAAGAAACAGACACAGAAGTAGAAGGAATAGGACCAATTGCTGATGGTATGGTCATTGATGTTGACTTGTTACCTGATTCATACTATATCACTGCAGAAGTCACTGATGCAACAGAATCAGTATCCTTAGTTGTAGATGGTTGGTTAGTCTGTGAAAACTATGCACCATACACTTACCCAAATGCTGCTCATCAAGGTACGGATTGGGACGGTGGAGCTGGCGCCCACAGCGTCACTGTTAAAGCATCATCTGAAGCTGATTGTTATGGAGATGCTTGTGATGAGCTGACAGTCGGTTTTACAATAACAGAACCGACAACGCCTGAGCCAACATGTAACTTGGCTATCAATGTTGCACAAAGTGCTCCGTCTTGTGAAGGCGTGATTACATTAAGTGCTTCAGCTACAGGTGCATCTAACTGTTGCGAAGGCGGAGGAGGTACACCTCCATCATGCGCTACTTTAGCCTCGTACGGAGGATATGTAATAGATGTAGACGCAGTCACAGGCTGTGCTGATGATTCAGGCATCAGACTTTGGGGAGCTGGAGCAGAAGGTGAGACATTTGTCACCGTTGATTTAGGATCTACAGTAACTACTGGTAGTGAGGTCTGTATCAGAATGTATATGAAGCATTGCTTAAATACGGATTCTACAAGTGCATCAGTTTCTATATACACAGGCACATCATCTGATGGAGAATTTACTTCATTAGCAGGAGCCATATTTGACAATGCCGAATTTCAAGATTTCTGCTTTAACCTAACCGCTGATAGTCGATTTGTGAAAATTGTTGATAATGGTCAGTGCTCATTTAGAGTTGATGCTGTAACAGTGACAGGGTCTTCACACGGTGCAGATTGCGCTTCTTCTGAAGTCCAATATTACTGGATCAATAGTGTAGGTGACACGATCGCAACTAGTGCTTCAGTGGTCGTTGATAAGACAGGAGATTATATGGTAGCTGTAAAAGATTGTGCAGGGTGTCTTGCTGTTGTAGAAGATGTCATTGTGAGCCAACTAGAAGCTGCAGATTGCAATAACTTCGTCGCAGGTGGATTAATCAGCTTAGCAAACGGTGAAACTGTAGCGGATGTCTGTATAGGCGATGGTCAGAGTGATGCATTTACTATTAATATAGATCAACAATCTGGAGAATTTAGCTCATGGGTAGTCTTAGATGCTTCTAGAAATATTATCTCAATTCCATCTGGATCAACATTTGATTTTGAGACATCGACACATGGAGCTGGATTATGTATCATTTGTCATGTCAGTTATAACGGCTCTTTAGTCGGTTTTGAAGTTGGTCTTAATGCAGATAATGTCACGGGAGATGTTGATTTCTCAAATGAGATTTCAATTACCAAATTTACTACAGGTGGACCATGTGGAAATGGAGGTCTAATAAATGATGAAGATGTTGAAGGTTTTTCAGAAAGTAGATCGTTTAATGAGAATAGTGTTGGAGAGACAAGTATTTATCCTAATCCAGTTGAAAATACATTGTTTATCAATCCAGATTTTGGAGACATTAGATCAAGTATAAATGCGCAACTGTTCACTGTTGACGGTAAACTAGTTAAAGAAGCTCAACTGAGATCTAATCAGATCAATCAAGTTGATATTTCTGCTCTACAGTCACAGAAGTTTTATATTATCAAATTAAGTAATTCTGAGATTGGAGTTCATGTAGAAAGAATCTATAAATCAGAATAAATACAAAATCATAAATTCAAAAAGGGTCAAGCTTGTTATCAAGTTTGGCCCTTTTTTTATGTTGCTATACTAATCGTGTTTTATTAAACCAATAAATTCTATCCATTAATTTCATTGAAATCGGATAAACTCCAAGTGTCTATACTCAATGTTCACAAACCGGTAATTTTAGTATTAAAAGTTAATTTCCTTGTCTATGTTATTACAACTCCTACTTAATCGTTATATTTAATAGTAGACTAATAATCTATTTTTTAAAATGTACCCGGACAAGAATACCTTCCTATTCCGTCCTCAAATTATTATTTTATTTGTAAGCCATATGGTGGCTTGTTTATATTTATACTCATTCATAATAAATAACACTTTTACCATGCGTCAACTTTTAACAACTATTTTATTATGCCATTTTTTATGTTTGATTTATGGCCAAGAACTTTCAGAAAATAATGCTTCAGAATGGGGCGTTTTTGACCAAAGCGGACTGACTAATACAGTATCAAATAATACGACTTTAGTACAAGAAGGCTCATTCTCGATTCAGTTTAATACGAATAGTGGATTTGATACTGGATTATTTTACCCAAAAGCACGGAATGCTAATTTCAATTTAGCAAACTCATCCTTATCATTTTTTCTATACGCTAGCAACCCAAGTCCAAATGGATTTCAAGACCCATTAACAGTCCGGCTTTACTCTAGCAATACTGATTACTATGATTATGTTCTATCTACAAATATTCCTTTAGATTCATGGGCGAATTTTGAAATTCCGCTAAATGCCACCGATCCTTGTAATTTGTGGACGAGAACGCAAACCGGGAATCCGAGTATCTCTAACATTCAAGCTATAGAATTTAGATTTGATACCTTTGATTTTGGATTTGAAGCCTTCCTCGACGGTGTTAAGACCCAGACTTATACGCCACCTCAGCCATTAAATCAAAATGAATATGTAGAACTCCAAAATCTAATGGTCGTATTGCGAGATCATAATAACGTGGCGCTTACCGATCCTCTTTCAGATATCGAAGCACTTGCAGATGAAGTGTCAAGTTTTTATTGGAGACATTCAAAACAGAGCCTAAATATTAAATGGGATTATCTAGAATTCCCACAAGCGTTGAATGTATTTCAAGCTGGAACTGATGTCATAGATCCAATTGCTATCGAAGCATTGCTCTTATCCAATGGGATTAGCAATGACCAGTATGATGCTGTTATTGTAACAGCAAGTTCAATTGGTAACTTTGGATGGACCAGTGGTGCAAATCAACTCCTTGGCAAATCAGGATTTGGACAATTTGGATGGAATGGTATATTCTTAGATGACGTTTGGGATCTAGTTCATGAATTCAATCATACACTTGATGGCATTATGCAATCAGCGGGCTTTAGTGCATATCCACATAATCATCCTGCAACGGCATTTTCTTTAGGAGAATTCGTGCCACCATCTGGACCTAATTTTGATCTAAATGCTCAAATATTACAATCAATCACAAAAGCAGAATGGGCGTTTCTCGTCAACTGTGGAGTCTGGGGAGTTAAAAAATCTTTTACTGATTCAGACAGAGATGGATTCGCGGATAATGATTTAAATGTACCATTAGATGAATTGCGATTTGGCTCCAGTGCTAGCTTGATAGATACAGACAACGACGACCTGTCTGACTTAGATGAAACAATTGCAGGTACATTTTTAACATCAGATCCATTCGCCTGTGATTCTGATGGAGATGCTCTAAGAGATGGCTTAGATGCTGAAACATTATATCCGCTGAAGACGGCTATAGATTATCGACCTGTGCCTCTTGGGAGTACTAACTTTTTTGATTACACCTTATTAGGAGATCAAGCCGGTACAAGAGTCTATGCAAATTTTGATGAAACAAGACTCTTTTTGGCTATAGAAAATAATCCTTTTGCTGGTGGAGATTTTAGTATTTCATTTGATTTAAAAGGAGATGGTTTGTTTTATAGTCGTGATAATGTAAGACTCGTTTTTCAAGGCAATGTATTAACTGCAGCAGAACTACATGATGAAAGTCAAATCCCCATTATCTCCTCATTACCTATAAATATTTTCTCAGCTACTGTATTGAATAATGGATCCAACGTATTTATTCAATTACCAGAAAGTTCTAGTTACGAATTCACTGGAGTCGATGGTGAGCGCGTTGGAATACGTATCATAGGTGATTCAAATTACCAAACTAGTTTCTTTGACTTAGATGATTATGCTCAGTTTATTTTATGTGGGTCTGGTGATATTGACAATAGACAAGAAGCAACCTGTGCAGCAGTAGATGCAAGTTGTCCATTCATAACTTGTCCGCCAAGTGAAAGTATCTTGTGCTCAGCTGACGCGATGCCTGGTACAGTTGCGATCGATACTCTCTGTTCTATTGATGATCATATCATTGATATCTCTGGACCAGTTGTGTTAGGTGATCCAGATTGTCCTGGGACGACTTATACATTTACATTTATTGTATCCGATTTGTGTAATAATATTGACACCTGTATTCAAGTATTGACAATTCAAAATGATGCACCTCAGTTTGATGCATGTCCTGCGGATCAGTCCGTGACCTGTAACTCAGACATTGATCCTGTACCTCCAGGATTTACCACCAGTTGTGGTAATGGAAACCTTGTCACCGATGGACCTGTTATTGATGGTGATCCAGATTGCCCAGGCACGACTTACACATACACATATACTCTTACTGATAATTGTGGTCGTAGTGATGTTTGTATCCAAGTATTTACGATTGGGACAGGCGCTGATCCTGTCATTGACTTCTGTCCGGGTAATCAAACTGTTGATTGTGTAGATGACATATCAGAAGGTGTACCAACATTTACAACGACTTGTG
>Ga0209828_1001845_pt1 | contig 18446 bp, 14 predicted proteins | sample MaitaG_FD_187429 | JGI IMG/M metagenome (GOLD analysis project Ga0209828, IMG submission 187429) | Marine algal microbial communities from Maine, USA - Maine_Asex2 metaG (SPAdes) (version 2) | ecosystem: Host-associated > Algae > Red algae > Unclassified | place: Maine, USA | collected 2015-01-05 | reverse complement strand
TTCTTGAGAGGTGTAGTCCTTGCCATCGATGTCGATGGTCCAAGAGGTGCCCATGTGGCGTTTGACCGAGCGCAGGGTGCGTTCGGGGTTGGTGATTGCTTGTCGTTTGGCGACTTCGCCCATGAGGACTTCGCCGCTCTTGGCGAAAGCAACCACCGAGGGGGTGGTGCGTGCGCCCTCGGCGTTGGCGATCACGACAGGATCGCCGCCTTCGAGTACTGCTACAACAGAGTTGGTGGTTCCAAGGTCAATGCCGACCGCTTTAGCCATGATGTGTTTTCTCCTGCTTGCCCGGCCTTGATCTCTTTGGAGAGTGCCGAGCGGTGGTGGGGTTTCGGATTGGGGGGTACATCCACGCCTGAATGACGGCCATTGCTGGCTGCCAGATGTGTTGTGAATCGTACGGGACAGAACTGTGTAACCAATGACCCCTATGGCTCATTCCGACAAAACTTGACAATTTCAATTTAGGGTTAGCTCCGCCTGCACAGTCTCACCGAAGCAGGGTCTGATCGAAGCGTTTTAATACTGCCTGCTAAAGATGTCCAGCTACGGGTCGATAGCTATCCGTGATCTCAACTGGAACACGATTTCGCAGTGGCCGCCTCGCCACTATCGGATCTCAGTATGAAGCAAGGATTGGGGCCGAACGAGACCGGGCATATCTGCTCACGCGAGCGGCCAGCATCGTGGCTCTTGGCGCGTTGTGTATTGCCTTGCCCTTTAACAATCCGTTTTCACATCGGCTAGTGCTCGCCGTTCTGCTGGCATTCGTTGTGGCGCCACTTGGTGCCTACGTATCAGTGTCGGTTACCCAAGAACGCGTTGACCTCGCCGAATCGCTTCTCGATATCTCGGTAATTTGTTTCTCGGTATTTCTGTTGCCGGCGGCCTGGACTGCAAACATCACCATCGCTGCCATGTTGATTGTCTCGGCGGTTCCAATTCAGCCTCGGCGCATCGTGATTACGCTCTCGGCTGCGGTGGTGGGATTATTTTCAATCTCTGGAGCGACGCTTAACGTGGCGCATTGGTATGCGCCGGTACTTGCCATAGCCGTGCTCATGGCTGGCATCGACGTGTATCACCAGGCCCGTGGCGCTCGGGCCGAAGAAGTGTCGGCCCGATACGACGCACTGATCGACGCTGCGCCTGTCTTTTTCTGGGAGATCGAGACACGGACCGGCACGATCGTTGCCGTAGCCGGAAACTCTGCGGCACTCGTTGGCTATGAACCCAACGAGCTCGTCGGCATGAACTGGGAAGACATCGTGGTGAAGTCCGATGCCGAAGCTCTGCGAGCGGTGGGTCTGGCCGCGACAGACCAGCAGCTGGCAACAAGCGGCGAGGTCCGCCACCGCGACGGAACCATCAGCATGTTCCGGCACCTGATGACCGTGGACCCAGCCGCCACGGTAATCAAGGGTGTTTCGTCTGACATCACCGAACTCAACGATGCCCATCACCAGCTTCGTTATCAAGCAGAACACGACGACCTGACCGGCCTGGCAAACCGTTCCGTGTTGTCGACGCGGTTAGATGAGCTTTTAGCCGCACCGTCCGGAGCGCCGCTCGCCTTAATGGTTCTTGATCTTGATCGGTTCAAGGACATCAACGACACGCTGGGCCATCCCTTTGGCGACAAGCTGTTGACGACCTTGGCTGACCGGTTTCGCAGCTCGTTGCCCAACGTTGACATCGTTGCCCGGCTCGGCGGCGACGAGTTTGCCATGCTCATTACCACCGACGTCGATCGGGACATGGTCTTCGCGGCAGCGTCCCGAATTGTCGAGATAACCGAAGAACGGGTGGTTATCGATGGTGTTTCCTTGTCCGTGTCACCGTCGGTAGGCGTTGTGGTTGCGCCCGAACACGGACAGACCCGGGACCTTCTTCTCCAACGCGCCGATATTGCCATGTATGAAGCGAAGCGTTCAACCGATGCCGTGCGCTTCTTTGAAAGCACACCCGAAGAACTCAGCCTGGATCGACTCACGCTGACCGCTTCGATTCGCCCGGCCATTGATGAAGGCCAGATCGAGTTGTGGTACCAGCCCAAGGTCGATATCGCCACCCACCGGATCGTTGGTGCCGAGGGTTTAGCCCGATGGCGCCACCCGGAGCGGGGCTTGCTCGGGCCCGCCGAATTTCTTGAACTCATCACACTGTCGGGCGAGATCTCGAGTTTTACTAGCCTGGTGCTTGCTCACGGTGTGGCAACCGCTGCGCTGTGTCAGGACGCCGGCTGCAACATGGTGATCGCGGTCAACCTGGCCGCAGCGAGCTTCTTTGATCGAGAGCTCCCTGCCCATATGCACCAACTGCTCGCTGACCACAACGTGGCGGCGGATCGAATCATTCTCGAGATAACCGAATCTGACATCCTGGAGGAAGCTGGCACTCACGTCGCCGTGTTTGAACGCCTCGCTGCTATTGGACTTGGTCTTTCGATCGACGACTTCGGAACCGGTTATTCGTCGCTCACCCGGTTGCGGGCGCTTCCTATTACTGAGCTCAAAATAGACCGCAGTTTCATCACACGCATGAGCGATCCAGAAGACCAAATCATTGTCAAGACGATCATTGACCTGGCGCAACTACTGGGTCATCACACCGTCGCTGAAGGCGTTGAAGATCCGGCCACGGCCGATGCCTTGGCCCGATTGGGTTGTGATAGCGCTCAGGGCTATTTGTGGGCCAGACCCATGCCGCGCGACGAGTTCCTTGCCCTGCTGCGGACCTGGCCCGCAGGTGTTGGCCCGGCAACGCCGATGCTTGATTCCGCGAACTGGCCGCCTTCGTTAGCTGGCGGCGCTGGGGTCTAGCGCTGGTCTCGACGACGGATTCGGCCCACGCCCATGCTGTAGGCACCGAATCCCACGAGGGCCACGGCGAGTGCGCCGAGCTCTGCTGGTTCGGCGCCGGTTACAGCGAGGCCACCCCCGCGTTGGCCGGTCGCACCGGCGCGGCCGGGGCGGTCACCTTCGGCGCTTTCTTGCTCCGCGCGTTCTTGATCAGCTCGGTCTCGAGGCTCGACAGCCAGCGGTAACACCACGCTGAATCCTCTCGGTATCTGGCAGCGGTTTTCGAAGGAAACGCTGTCACCGACTTCGACAACAACCGTGGCTTCCTGGCCTTCGGACAGTCTGCAGCCACCGTTGGCGGTCTCACCCACCTGATAGCGGCACGGGGTGTAGGTGTCGCCATGGAAGTCGATCACGGCGATGGTGGTGGTGCCAGCGCCGGAGATGAAGCCGGTTGCCTCGGCGGTGCAGCCTTCGATGTTGCTACGAGCCGTGAACTGGAAGTCGCTGGTCGGCGAACCGTTACCGACCACCGTTTTGATGATCGAGATCTCTCGGATGGTTGGACAGACAATCGACAACGGTTGCGGGTCGACCGGCGACGGTTCGTCGCTCGCTGCTGTCGCGACCGGTTGCGGCGTTGGCGCAACTGGTGGCGTGGGGCAAGTGATGGGGGCGTTACACGTATTGAGGAATATCGCCCGGCCACCGGCCGCAATTGCTTCGGTGTCACCGCCCGAAGCTATGCAGCCGCCAGCATCGGTTTCGCTCACCATGTACATGCAGGGTTCGCCGTCTGGATCAACGTCGGCGACCGGGACCGCCACGGTGCCCGCACCAGAGATAGTGGCGGTGGCCTCGCTCGTGCAGCCATCGGCGTTTCCGCGGACGGTGAACTCGAAATCACGCTCCGGTGCGCCGTCGCCGCTCACGCTCTTTTCGATCTCGATCGTTGAGTCGCCGCCGCACACGTTGGTGAAATCAGCGCTGCCGCCGGGAGCAACAACCAACGGCTCGCCGTTGAGAAGTCGGCAACCGCCGGTCTCGATCTCGGCGACCGTATAACTGCACGGCTCGCCAGTGTCATCGATATCGGACACCGTGACTGTGGCGGTGCCCTCGCCAGAGAGCGTCGTCGTCACGTCGGTGCAGCCGGTGCCGTCGCCCCGTACACCGAACATGAAGTCGCTGGTCGGTTCACCGCTTCCGATCACGGTCTTGTCGATCATGATCATTGCTTCGTCTGCACACAGGTTGGTGAACGCAACCGTGGCGTTTGCAGCCACGGGTGCTTCGGCCGTCGGAACGAGCGCGCAGCCGCCATCGCCGGTCTCGCTCACGATGTACATGCACGGCACGCCGCTGCTGTCAACGTCAACCACGTCGACTGTGGTGACATCCTGGCCATCGATCGTGGCTTCGGCCTCGGCGGTGCATCCTGTTGCATTCGACCGGATCACGAACTCGAAATCGCCCGCTGGCGTTCCTGAGCCAAGCACCGTCTTGTCGATCGTCAGTTGCACTATGCCCGGACACACATTGCTGAAATCGACGCTGCCTCCTAGGTCGACCGGCAATGGCCCGGCGTCCAACGGAGTGCAACTGCCGGACTCTGTTTCGCGCACCCGATACGTGCACGGGCCACCCGTACCATCAATATCGACCACGCTCACCGTGACCGTCATAGTCTCGGCAACTCCGAACGGGATCATCGCCGGGATTGTCGAGCACCCAAAACTATCGCTCTCGAGCACAAACTCGAAATCGGCCGTCGGCTCGCCCGAACCGAGAACGAGTTTGTTGATGGTGATATCGGCGGTATTCGGGCAGAGATTCGTAAACGACGCGGTGCCACCCAGTTGGATTGGATCTATTGGACCAGCAACGAGCGTGCAACCCGCCACCTCGCGCTCAGTGACCTCGTACTCGCACTGAACACCAAAATCATCCACATCGACCACACCGACCAACACCGAGGTCGTACCCGGCCCGCCAGCAGCAATCGTTGCCTCGCCCACGATCGTGCAACCAGTCACACCACCGTTGACATCAGTAATGTCAAAGAAGAAGTCTTCGCCCGGCACACCAGATCCCACGACGGTCTTGTTGATCCTCAGGTCCACCATGCCCGGACACACATTGATGAACTCCACGGTCGCGCCCGGATCGACGTTCTCTATCGGGGCCGTGAGGGACACGCAGTCGCCCGGGTTGGTTTCCGCGACGGTGTAGGTACACGGCGCATCACCGACGGCGTCGACGTCAACCACGAGTTGCCCGGCACCCGAAATCTGGGGACCGGAGTTGCTAGCTAGGCAATTGATGACGTCGCTGGTCACCGTGAAATCGAAGGAGTCAGATAGCGGGCCGGACCCGAGCACCGTCTTTACGATCGTGATTGCCTCGCACCGGTTACGGAACTCCACCGTCGCACCCGCCGCCCCCACAGCCACGTCCTCCATTGGTTCCGTAAGGGACACGCACCCGTCAGAGAAACCTTCCTCAATCCGGTAGAGGCACGGCTCACCGGAGTCATCAACATCGGCCACCAAGACCGTTTCCGACAGGTCAAAACTGTCGATATTTACAGAGGTGGAGATGACGCAACCGCCTCCAGAGGTAACCAAAAAAAGGAAGGTGCTTTCCACCTCGCCGGTGCCAGTGCCTTCAATAACCTTGTTGATGGTGAGCGGGACCTCACCCGGACACACATTGGTGAACCGAGCTGTCCCATCCCCATCCTCTCCGACGACCACGCCGTTGGAACCCACGAGCGTGCACCCGACGGCAGGCAGCTCAGTCACCGTGTAACTGCAGAGGTTGTCCTCAATATCTACTGCAGTGACGGAAATGGGAAAATCCTCGAGCGGCACGCCTAACGCCGTGCTGCAATCATCAACGAACCCATCGCTCGTCCCCACAATATCGAAGGTGAAATCACCGGTTTCGCCAGATCCAAGCACCGTCTTGTCAATGGTGATCTCGTCGACTTGCGCTGATGCTGTTGGCGCCGCAATTAGCCAGCCGCCGACCATGATGACCGCCGCCGTCGCGAGCACCACCGCCAAGCGGCTCACTACTCGCCCGAGTCGCCCAGTGCGTTGTTCTGTGTCGCACATGATTGCCCGTCTCCTGCTGTCGCGCTGCTCATACAACGCGAGTGACCACAATAGCACCGCGTGGCCCCACCAGCCGCTTCCCAAACAGCAGATCCGTGCACCCGAGTCGATCGCATCGCCGGGTGATGCTGTTACGTACCCCAGGGGTTTATGACTTCTAGCCCCCGAGAACCCGAGACTCAGCCACGGCGTTCGATCGTCTGATAGAGCGGGCCGTTCGCGTTACGGACTCACAGACAAGGTCGCCGGGTAGCGAGGTCGCCGCCGCCAGGCAGTAGAGTTTCTGCCACCATGGGAACTGCAACTCAAGAAGTGGTTGAGACTGCCGCGGGCGACAAGCGCGGCATCCGACCAAACCACGTGATTATTGGCCTCTGGACTGGCGTAGCGATCGTTACAGCGCTGTCTGGCATTGCCTCGGCCGTCTTCCAATTTCATCATGAAGAAGGCGCGGTCACCCGCGAGGTCTTTGACAACATCCCCACCGCCATCAAGGTCATGTTCTACAGCCTGATCCCGGCGCTGCTGATCTACGTGGGCTTCCAACTGTCGTTCCGAGTCAAGAACTGGCAGCGTGGCGCACCCGAGAACCGCAAGACCACCAAGAAGAACATCAAGCAACGCCTGGGCGACATGCGCGCTGGCTTGTACATGCAGACTCTGATGCGTGATCCCATCGCCGGAATCATGCACTCCATGATCTACTTCGGCTTCCTGATCCTCATGGCCGTGACCACAACACTCGAGATCGATCACCAACTTCCCGAGTCCCTCAAGTTCCTCGACGGCGGCGTGTACAAGGGTTACGCACTCGTTGGAGACGCCGCTGGGCTCATGTTCTTGGCCGGCCTGTTGTGGGCACTCGGGCGCCGCCTTGGTCCCCGATCCATGGGCCCGTACCGCATTCGCATTAAGAACAAGCCCGAACACTTCGTGATCCTGGGCACGCTGCTGGCCATCTCCATCAGCGGTTTCGGCGCCGAAGCATTCCGCATTGCCCTCGACGAATCACCGGGCTACGAGAAGTGGTCATTCATTGGCTATCCACTCGCCCAACTCGTCGACGGCATGGGCAGCCTGGCCGGCTGGCACCAAGCCTGGTGGATCGCGCATGTGATCTCGTTCGCACTGTTCTTGATCATCTTGCCGACCACGATGTTGCGCCACATGGTGACCTCGCCCGCCAACATGTACTTGTCCGAGCGTGATCGCCCCAAGGGTGCCATGAAGCCCATGGCCAACCTGATGGAAACCGAGCTCGAAAGCTTTGGCGCTGCGGTGATCGAAGACTTCACCTGGAAGCAGCTCATGGACACCGACTCGTGCACCATGTGCGGCCGCTGCACCGCCGTGTGCCCAGCGCACGCCACCGGCAAATCGCTTGATCCCCGCGAGATCGTGCTCAAGACCGGCGAAGTCATGGCCCGCTCCGGCACACCCCAGGTCACTCCCCCGATCGGCGTCGACAAAGAGATCGCTCTCGCAAACGAACCCGGCAACATTCTGGTCGCACCCAACAATGTGTTTGACCGCATCACCAGCGACGAAGTCTGGGCCTGCACTACCTGCAAAGCATGCGACGAAAACTGCCCAGTCAACATCGAGATCCTGGACAAGATCCTCGACATGCGCCGCTACCTGTCACTTATGGAAAGCGACTTCCCCACCGAACTCGGCAACGCCTACCGCGCCATGGAAAACCAGGGCAACCCGTGGGGCATGGGCCAAGCCGAGCGCGCCGACTGGGCCGCAGACTTCGAAGGCCTCGAAGTCCTCGAAGGCGGCGACCCCATGACCGCCGAATACCTCTATTGGGTTGGTTGCGCTGGCAGCTTCGATGACAAGAACAAGAAGGTCTCGCAGGCCTTCAGCAAGTTGATGGACCGAGCCAACGTGAGCTTCGCCATCTTGGGCCCATCGGAAATGTGTACCGGTGACCCGGCACGTCGCTCCGGCAACGAGTACATCTTCCAGATGCTGGCAATGCAGAACATCGAGACGCTCAACACCATGGGCGTCAAGAAGATCGTGGCGCAGTGTCCACATTGCTTCAACACCCTGGCGAACGAGTACCCACAACTCGGCGGCCATTACGAAGTCATCCACCACAGCCAACTGCTCGAAAACTTGATCGACGAAGGCAAGCTCGACGTATCGGGTGCAACCCTCGAAGATCGCTTGGTTTACCACGACTCGTGTTACCTGGGTCGCCACAACGACGTATACCTGGCACCCCGTAACGTGATTGGATCTATCGGCGGTATCGAAGTTGTCGAAGCCGAACGCAACGGCACCAAAGGCATGTGCTGCGGCGCTGGTGGCGCTCGCATGTGGATGGAAGAACACGTGGGCAAACAGATCAACGTAGAACGCTCCCAAGAACTGCTCGCAACCGGCGCAACCCGTGTGGCCACCGCGTGCCCGTTCTGCTACGTGATGATCGACGACGGCATCAAGGGCGAAGGCGTCGAAGAAGGCGAAGTCCTGGTGCAAGACATTGCCATGCACCTGCTCGACGCCATCGAAGAAGGCGAAGCCCAGGCCCAAGCCACCATGGTCAACGTGACCCTCAAGCCAGCATCAGAACGAGTCACCGCCAAGGTCATCGAACCACCACTCGGCTTCGGCATGCATGGTGACCTCGACGGCGACGGCACTGTGGACTCAGTCGATCCAATGGACCCCAAAACCGGCCCTATCGCTGCACTACTCGACGACGAATAGTCTGACCTCCGCTGGGGCGCTAGCTCATTCTCGCGATGGCACAGATCATCTAACCCACTAGTCTTGCTGCCATGAACCTTGGTGGCGCAGAGCTGATGATCGTTGTGCTCGTGATCGTGGTCATCTTTGGTGCTGGCTGGCTTCCCAAAGCCGCCAAAAACCTGGGCAAGGCCAAGGTCGAGTTCGATGCCGTGCAGAAACAGCTCACCGACACCAAAGACTCCTTCGTCGAAGCAACCGGTGTCAAAGAACTCGAAGCCACCATCACCAAAGCCAATAAGGCGCTGAACACGTCGCCAAAGACGATGATGAAGAACGCCGCCAAGTCAACCGTGACCGGCAGCACCGCTGCTAAAGCGGCGACCGCCGACGGCGACATCGAAGACGCCGAGATCGTTACACCAGCAGCCGCAAGTCCAGATACACCCGACGCCGACGGCAACAACGTAAACGTGGACTTCGGGTAGCTGCCGCTCGCTACGAGAAGTTCTCGTTGTAGCGGCTGGCGATAGGGCCAACCTGGTCTTGGTACTTGGAGCCGACTTCGCCTGACCCATAGGGGTTGTCCGCTTCGGTGGTCATTTGCATGAAACTCATCTGGCCGATCTTCATGTGCGGATACAACGTGATCGGCAGACTGGCCACATTCGAAAGCTCCAGCGTGAGCTGACCATTCCAACCTGCATCGACGAAGCCGGCCGTGGAGTGAATGAGCAGCCCGAGGCGACCCAGACTGCTTTTCCCTTCGATCCTGGCCACCAGATTGTTCGGTACCTTGACCCGCTCCAGCGTGGACCCCAGCACGAACTCGCCCGGATGCAGAATGAACGGCTGATCGCCATCGAGTTCAACGAGTTCGGTGAGGTCACTCAGGTCTTGCTTGACGTCGATAATGGCACGGGTGTGGTTGCGGAAGATCCGGAACTGTGGGGCCAGCCGCAAGTCGATTGACGACGGCTGAATGGCGTTGTCACCTAGCGGTTCAACTTCGATCGTTCCAGCTGCGAGTGCCTCACGGAGACTTCGGTCGCTAAGCATCATTTCGGTTCTGTCCAGAGGTTGGGTAATACGGCGGAAGGTTCATCATTATTCGTTCGGATCGTTCTCTACGGCTTTGATCTTGAGTTCGATCACGTCGGCTCCATCGCCGACATCGAGTTGTAGCTGTCGGCCCTGTTGAGCCCAGAGTTCTTGGTGCCAGTGAAGGCGGCAACGCAACTCATAAGAGGTCGCTGCTTCGGTGCGATCAGAAGTATCTCCAACTACTTTGAGCGCGCCAGCGTAGACCTGTCGACCATCAACTAATCGAGCGTTGTGCGTGGCGCGATTACCGCAATAACAACGGGCCTCGACTTGGAGTTCGCTGCGCTCATCGGCCAGCTCCAGCAGGCGGGCGCTCCCGGGGAACAGCACACCCTGAAAGCTCGTTAGCAGGCCAAAGGCAAACACGTCGACACTCAAAAGATCCACGACTCGGGCAAGCTGTTCGATCTGTTCCGGAGAATAGAACTGAGCTTCGTCACACACAATCGCATCGAGCCCTTCACTGAGCAGCCGCTCACGGGCCACGCCAAGAAGATCCGAGTCCGGGGTCACGATCTCGGCTTCGGCTGACACACCAAGCCGGCTCGACACTCGACCTTCATCTCGATTGAGCTGACTGATCAACATGACCTGCAGACCGCGGGTCGTCAGGTTGTGGTGAATCTGCAACGCCTGTGTGCTCTTGCCAGACCCCATCGTGCCGAAAAAGAACTTCAGCTTCGCTCCCCGACCCATCAGGTAGTCGCCGCCTTGTAGATCGAACCTGACGCGGCTTGGGTCCGGTGGCACTGTTCGTGTCGCATCTGCATCCTGTCGTTGGTGCCGCTGCCGCGGTCTCACCCTGTCCTACAGCACACTACGCGGTTACGATCAATGACCGTGCACACCTTGAATGTCGCGTTGACCGGAGCGTCGGGATATATCGCCAGCCATATAGCCGTGGCGCTCGCCGAGGACGGCCATTGGGTGGTCGGTCTCGACAACTTTGCCAACAGCTCGCCCGCCGTCTTGGATCGTATTGCCACCATTGCCGACACCGAGATGCCCTTCGCCGAGCTCGACCTGAGCGAGACTGACGCCATCGCCAACTTCCTCGCCGCGAACAAGGTCGATGCCGTGATTCACCTGGCGGGCCTGAAATCGGTTGGCGAATCGGTCGATGAGCCGCTCCACTACTACGAGAACAACGTGGCTGGGTCTATCAGCCTGCTGCGAGCCATGGACCTGGCGAACGTGCACGGCCTGGTGTTCTCGTCGTCGGCCACGGTCTATGACCCAAATCAAGCCAGCCCACTACAAGAAGGCGCCCAGACCGGACCGATCAACCCCTACGGTCGCACCAAGCTCATGGTCGAACAGATCATCAACGACGTTGCCGCCACGTCGGCGCTCCGGGCAATCAACCTTCGGTACTTCAACCCCGTCGGTGCCCACCCCAGTGGCCTGATCGGCGAGGACCCGGTTGGCCCACCCAACAACCTCATGCCATTCGTGATGCAAGTTGCGGTCGGCATGCGCGACGAAGTCCAAGTATTCGGCGACGACTACAACACGCCCGATGGCACCGGCATACGCGATTACATCCACGTATGTGATCTTGCCGAAGGCCACGTTGCCGCAGTAAACGCGCTTGCCCAAGTCGACACAGCCAACAGCATCAACCTCGGCACCGGCGTTGGCTCATCGGTGCTCGAAGTCTTGGCCGCGGCCGAAGTTGCCGCCGACCGATCCATCCCCAGTCGGATCGTCGAACGACGCCCTGGCGACGCGGACATCAGCTTTGCCGATCCCACCCGGGCCCGTGAACTACTCGGTTGGGAAGCCAAGCGCACGCTCGCCGAAGCATGTGTTGACCACTGGCGATGGCAACACAACAATCCCCAAGGCTACGAAACCACGTAGTTTCCAAACCTCGCCGTTCTCGCTGTATCTTTCCCTTACTTCCCTACGCCGTCGTTCCATCGACCCGCCCAAACCTGCCCTACTGGAGCCCGCTCATGTCTGTTCGCATTGTCACCGATAGTGGCTGTGACCTATCTCCCGAAACTGCCGAAACCCTGGGCATATCGGTAGTGCCACTGAGCATTCGCTTTGGCAGCACGGAGTACACCGACCGAGTCGACCTGTCGCCCGAGAAGTTCTACGCCGAGATGGCGGCCCGCGAAGAACTCCCCGAAACCGCTGCCCCATCGCCGGGTGCATTCGCCGAGGCATTCCGAGCCCACATCGAAGATGGCGCCACCAGCATTGTCTGCATCAACCTGTCCGAGGCACTCTCTGCTACTGCCCAAGCCGCCCGCACTGCGGTCAACACGGTCGATGGCGCGCCCATTCACATTGTCGACTCGGTCTCGGCCACCGTGGGCCAAGGAACCCTGGTCATGCGAGCCGCCGAAGCCGCCCGAGACGGTGCCAGCGCCGAAGATATCATCGCCAGCACCAACGACCTCTCCGCCCGCACCCACGTGCTCGGCATCTTGGACACCCTGGATAATCTGAAAAAGGGTGGCCGTATCGGCAATGCCCAAGCCATGATCGGCTCACTGCTCTCGATCAAGCCCTGCATTGACCTGAGCACCGGCTCCGTCGAAGAAGCCGGCCGCCAACGCACCCGCAAAAAGGCCCTTGCCTGGCTCGCCGGCGAACTCCCCGCCAACGCCACCAATGTGGCTATTGGGCACGGACTCGCACCAGATATCGACAAGTTCAAAGAAATGATCGACATCGATATCGACCGCACCAGCCTGATCGGCCCGGTCGTAGGTACCCACGGCGGCCCCCGCGTGATCGGCCTGAGCTACACGGTGTAGAGCCGATCCGTTTGAGTTGTGCTGGGCCAAGGCCTGACTAGTACTACATCGATGTGCCGTCGACCGCGTCCTGCGGCACAGTGTCGATTTCTATCAGCCCGGCGTCGAGGTTGTTTTGCAGCGATTGGGCGACGCCCGTAAGTTTCCGCCCGTAAGTTTCTCGGTCGGAGACAAAGGCTGGGGCAGCACAAGACGACGCCCGCCACCAACTACTGTCGATGGCGTGGAAGATCGCGAGTTGGTGGCTCAGGCACAGGGGGGTGAGCGCGCCGCTCTCGACGAACTCCTACGCCGCCACTACGACCGCATCTTCGCAATCTGTCGCCGCATTGCGGGCAACGAAGCCGATGCCGCCGACGCCACCCAAGAAGCACTCATGGCCATCGTGCGCGGTCTCCCCAAGTTCGACAACCGTTCCAAGTTTTCGACCTGGTCGTACCGGGTGGCCACCAACGCCTGCCTAGATGAACTTCGCCGCCGCAAACGCCGCCCGACCCCAGCACTAGTCGATGAGCACGAGGGGTGGGCTGACCAGCAGGTCGATGACTCGACACCCGCTTTCGACGAGCAACTCGGCATCCGAGATGAGCTCCAGACGGCACTGAACCAGCTGCCCGAAGAATTCCGTGCGCCCGTAGTTTTGCGCGACTGCGGTGGCCTTGACTACGCCGAGATTGCCGAGACTCTAGGAATTCCGCCCGGTACGGTGCGTTCGCGTATTGCGCGGGGCCGAACAAAACTTGCAGAAATACTGCATAAAGGGAACCATCCAACCGGCGACGAACGTCAGAACAACTAGTCATGAATCCGCTTCCACCAAACGCTGACGATCTTGTCTCGGCGTACCTCGATGCCGAGGCTTCGCCCGACGAAATCGTGACCGTTGAGTCCAGTCCGGAGTTAATGGCCCGCGTCGAATCACTGCGGGCGCTCACTAGTCAACTCAGCACGCCTGCGGCACCGCCGGCAGCACAAAAAGAAGCCCATCTCGCTGCAGCTCTGGGGGCCTTCGACGAGCTGTTTGGCGGCCAAACAACGAGCGAGCCCGCCGTCGCAACTCCCACAGTGGCCGCAGTGCCTATGCCGTCTGCGGCGCCGGATCCGGTAGTTCAGGACTCGGTAACGCACCCACCTGGCACTACCTCGACTGTTTCGTCGTTTGAAGCAGCACAAAGCCGACGCCAAGCGCGCAAACCTCGACGGTTCAATGCGGGCATCATCGCTGCGGCTGCCGCTGCTCTCCTGTTAATGGTCGCCCTCGCCCTTGTCGGCATCGGCGGACGAGGAGGCGACGACGCCGCTACCTCGGCATCCGACGGGGTCCAAGCCGGCAGTGCCGAATCTGTGGACACCGCGGGTGACTCAACCGACGATGCCATCGACGATGGCGACAGTGCCGGGTCCGCAAGCGGCGTCAGTGAACCCGATCAAGACCAACGCGCCGGAGCCCCAGCCCCAGACTCCCCCGCAATCGAGGCCGCCGAAGCAGCACCCGAAAGCGACGACTCCATGAGCGACGACTCCATGAGTGACGACTCCATGGCAATGGACGACGAAGCGATGGAAGAAGCGGCCAGCGACGAAGGCGACGCAATCGACGAACCCGCCGAAGCCCAAAGTGCACCCGCCGAAGACAACGCTTTCACCGGCGCAGATCTCTATCGCACCAATTACTTCCTCGGCGAGTTCGACACCATCGCCGACCTACAAGCCGAGCTCGACATGCTCACGAGCGACGACGTAGCGCTGCGACTCGATCAGGGCCAACAGCTTCTATTCCCTCGGTGCCAAGAAGCAGTGCTCGAACTCAGTCAGAGCCAGGGGCCGACACTGATCGCGGCAGCTAGCCTCGAAGGCACCGATGTTGAGGTGCACCGGCTGCTCGGCGCCCGCAACGACCAGACCACCTACATCGTGACAGCCGATGGCTGCGAGCTCATCGACACTCTGCCTTAGCAGAGAGCGAGCCTGGCGCCCTGCGCCCCCTTTCGTGTTGACCCCATATGGGCGATAAGCTCTGTACGCATGTCTGACACGCCCAATCCGGTAGAACGCAGTGAGTCCTTACCTGTCCCGGGCCTGCCCGAAGATTGGCACATCCTTGCGACCGAAAAGCTTGTGTCAACGGTTGACACGGTGCGAGTCAAGACTGCAGGGCCTGCCGTCAAAATCTCCCGCGCGGCAGTGTTTGGGTTGCTGGGAGCACTTGTTTCCATCATTGCCCTGATCATCTTTCTCATCGGCACCGTTCGGTTGCTCAACAACGTGCTTCCAAAAGATGTTTGGCTGGTGTACTTGATCCTGGGTGCCGTGTTCTTGGCGGCTGGTGCCTTTCTGTGGTCAAAGCGTCCTCGACACGCTGCATCTTGATCACGTCACCGATCACACCCTGACCCGGCCTGGAATGTCGGCGCGTCCGAGTGGGTTCCTCCCCCGACACCTTTTTAGGAGCAGCTATGACCGCTGAGCATCACGAAGTCATCATTATTGGTTCAGGCCCGGCTGGCCTGACTGCCGCCATCTATGCCTCGCGGGCCCGATTAGCCCCACTGGTTATCGAAGGTGAACCATCTTCGACCAGCGATCAACCTGGGGGCCAGCTCATGCTGACCACCGACGTTGAAAACTTCCCGGGCTTTCCCGAAGGAGTCATGGGTCCTGAACTCATGACCATGTTCCGCTCCCAAGCCGAGCGGTTCGGAAGCACCCTGGTCACCCGCAAGGTGGTCAAGGTCGAGTTGTCCAAGAATCCTGGCGAAGCCCCGCACAAGTTGTGGATAGACGATGCTACGACGCCAGAATCGACCTACACCGCCACCGCCGTAATCATCGCTACCGGCGCACAATCGCTCATGCTCGGACTACCAAACGAGACCGAACTCATCGGCCACGGCCTGAGCACATGCGCAACCTGCGACGGGTTCTTCTTCCGCGACCAAGAAATTGCCGTGGTCGGCGGAGGTGACTCTGCCCTCGAAGAAGCCATGTTTTTGACCCGATTTGCCAGCAAGGTGTTCGTTCTCGTTCGCCGCGACGAGCTACGCGCATCCAAAATCATGCAAGATAGAGCGCACGCCAGCGACAAGATCGAATTTGTTTGGAACACCGTCGTCACTGAATATCTCGGTGATCAGGTGATCGCCGGTGTTGCAACCAAGAACACCCAGACAGGCGAAACCGGCCATCTCGACGTGTCTGGCATCTTCATTGCCATTGGTCACAAACCTTCGACATCGCTCTTCGTCGATCAGCTGGAGATCAAACCGAATGGCTACCTGGTAGCCGAGCCGAACTCTACGGTGACCGCCCTTCCTGGCGTGTTTGCCTGCGGCGATGTTGTCGATGACTATTACCGCCAGGCCATCACCGCAGCCGGCTCGGGCTGCCAAGCTGCCATCGACGCCGAACGTTGGCTCGAGGCACTCCACGACTGAACTCGGGTCTGATTCGACCGGAATATTGTTGGACCCAGCGGAGTTTCCGCTGGCACAGTTCGCGTGAGCAAGACGTTCACCAACTAGGTTCAGAACGAACGATCAAGGAGTTCCGCAAAATGTCCGAGAACATCACCAATCTGACGGCAGACAACTTCGATGAGATTGTTGGCGCTGCCGACGGTCCAGTACTTGTCGATTTTTGGGCTGAATGGTGCGGTCCTTGCAAGATGATCGCTCCCATCCTCGATGAGATCGCCGCTGAACACGGCGAGAACATCTCGATCGCCAAAGTCAATGTCGACGAGGCGGGCGAACTCGCACAGCGCTATCAGGTTCTCAGCATCCCAACGCTCATCGTTTTTAACGACGGCCAAGTCGCCAAGCGTATGGTCGGTGCCGCTGGCAAGGCCAAGTTGCTCGAAGACCTCGCGGATTTCATCTAGGTCACGCTTTCTGAGCCCTGGTGTAGATGAGTATTACCCCAAAATTGGGGTCCCCGTAGGAAGAAGCGTGCCTCGAGGCTGTCTGCACCCGGGTTAAGCACCGGTCGACCCACCGAGGTTGATCTTCGGTGTAGACGCGAGGTTCCGGATTCTTCCACAGAGGTTTCACACAGCTTTGTGCACATCCTGTGTAAACCGCCTAAAACTCTCGACCTTGCGTCAAGATATCCCCAATGTAGGGTAGGTCTTGGGAGCGAGTTAGGCGCTACCGGTCATCAGCGCGTAAATGCGCTCAAGGTCATCGATATCGGCAAAGTCGATCGTCAGACGCCCTCGTTTGCTTCCCAGGCTGATTCCCACTTTGGTGTCGAACCGTTCGCCGAGAAGCTCTTCGAGCTCGAGCAGGGCAGGCGGTTTTGTTGCACCAACACCCGTGGTGTCTGCAGAGGTATCGGACGAAGTGCCCTGCTCCCCTTGCGTTTCATCGTCGGCGGATACTGCATCATCGCTGCGCACGATTGCTTCGAGGGCACGGACACTCAAACCCTGCCCAAGCACCTGATTTACGAGAGTGGCTCGCTCGGCATCATCAACGGTGACGAGTACTCGGCCGTGGCCGGCGCTCAGCTGGCCTTCGATAATCAAACGCTGCACCGACACCGGCAGTTGCAAGAGTCGAAGCGAGTTCGCAACTGCGGGACGGCTCCGGCCGACTCGTGTCGCCACCTGGTCTTGGGTAAGTGAGAAATCTTCGATTAACTGCTGAAACGCCGCCGCTTCTTCGATTGCATTAAGTTCTGCCCGCTGCACGTTTTCGACAATCGCGTGGGCGAGCGAGGTTTCGTCGTCGACATCTCTCACGATGGCGGGAACGTAGTCAAGTCCCGCACGAGTGGCCGCTCGCCATCGCCGCTCGCCGGCAATGAGCTCGAACTTGTCGCCCTTCTTGCGCACAAGAATTGGCTGCAAGACTCCGAGTTCACTAACCGAGGCGGTCAGCGCAGCCAGAGCGTCTTCGTCGAAGGCGTGGCGGGGTTGGTAAGTATTCGGAACGATGTCCCCTACTGCAACGTCACGCAGCGGGCCCTCTTGCCCATCTTTTGTGGGGTCCGATGGGATCAAAGACCCCAATCCGCGGCCGAGGCCACCTTGTCTTGGTTTAGCCACCGAGCACCTCTTTCGCGACGGCCCGGTACGCGGCTGCGCCCCGAGATCCTGTATCAAACGTTGTTATGGGCTGGCCAAAGGATGGGGCCTCAGAAAGGCGTACTGTTCGCGGAATCACGTTTGTGCACACCGTGTCGCCGAAGTGGTTTCGTACCTCATCGGCAACTTGACCTGCCAGCTTGGTGCGGGAGTCAAACATCACCAGCACAATATGGCTGATCTCAAGCGAGGGGTTCAGGTTTGCCCGAATGAGCTCAACGTTCTGCATGAGCTGCCCAAGTCCTTCGAGCGCGTAGTACTCGCACTGGATGGGAACCAGGACCTCTTTTGCCGCGGTGAGTGCATTGATGGTCAGAAGCCCGAGCGATGGGGGACAGTCGATCAGCACGTAGTCGTAGTCGTCGATAACGGACTCGATGGCCATGCGCAGCCGATGCTCGCGACTCATTACCGCAACCAATTCGATCTCTGCGCCCGCTAAGTCCAGGCTGCTTGGCAGCACGAACAGGTTCTTCACCTCGGTGGGCTCAATAACGCTGTCAGCATCTTGGTCATGCAACATCACGTGATAGACCGAGTAGTCCATGGTGCGGGGTTCCAGACCCAGCCCTGTGGAGGCGTTGGCTTGTGGGTCGAGATCGACGAGCAGCGTTCGATACCCCTGCTCAGCCAGACAGGCCGCCAGATTCACGGTTGTTGTAGTTTTACCAACCCCGCCCTTCTGGTTAGCTACCGCAATGATGCGGGGGAGTTTTCGCGCAGGCGGCGGTAGAGCTTCCCCTGTCGACAGCGGCTCTATGGGCACTGACGCAAGCTCCGTGCCTTGCTCCAAGGAAGGCTTTGGCTGGCTTCCTGGGATGGATGGACTCGTAGAACCGGTTTGGGGCGCCGCAACGGG
>Ga0209828_1001843_pt1 | contig 18471 bp, 15 predicted proteins | sample MaitaG_FD_187429 | JGI IMG/M metagenome (GOLD analysis project Ga0209828, IMG submission 187429) | Marine algal microbial communities from Maine, USA - Maine_Asex2 metaG (SPAdes) (version 2) | ecosystem: Host-associated > Algae > Red algae > Unclassified | place: Maine, USA | collected 2015-01-05 | reverse complement strand
GTTTCCGGAAGTGAGAGCCAGTCTTCAAAATGGCAGGCGCGCTCGATACTGGATTCCTGCGTTCTCCGAGCAAGGTCGAGCCCACGGACTGCCGGATACGGCGATCGAGTGCTCTCCAGATCAGCAGCCGTCCTACCTTAAGCGTACTGCAAGCTCAGCCCATTAAATCTAATGCACATGCTACTCGCGCGACACAACAATGCCCCTCCTATATGTTGCTTCGCCGGATGGCGCGTTTCTTCGTGGAGCCCTTCAGGCCGAGGGCTTTGTATTGGCGAGCAAGCGTCATCGCCGTTATGTCCAGCTCCTCACGCCACTCTCCAGCGTGCAATTCACACCGGTGCGACTGCGTTCGGCAATCAGATCACGCTCGAACTGGCCGATCGCACCGAGCACATGCAGTATCAATCTGCCGCCCGGCGTCTCGGTCTCGATCCCTTCGTTCAGCGACCGGACCTTGATTCCCTGATTCTCGAACAGTTCGACCAGGTGTTTCATTGATCGTGCAATTCGGTCGAGCTTCCGGACTACGAGCGTATCGCCTTCCTGGCATGCAAGCAGAGCATGTGCGAACTCCTTGCGCCTCTTGTTCAGCGCCGATGCGTGCTAGCTGTATATGTCGCTCGGGTCGACGCCGAACTTCTCAAGCGCAGCGATCTGCATGTCGAGAGATTGCTCTTTTTGTCGACACGCGAGCATAGCCGATAAACACCGGCGAGCAGACGTTATGCAGAAATACCCGAAAGTCGGCAACGCCGCTCATCGCAACAGGCAAGATATCCCGGATCAGGTCACGGTCTCTCGCGAAGCCGATGGGTAGACTGAGGGCCCCGAACAGAGATGGACCGTGATGGGCAACACACTCTTTGCAGACGCAGCCGGTGCTCGAGAAGGCAACACGACCGACAAGGCAATGACAGGCTCGTTCGCCCGTCGTGACCCTGGCCGGGTGCGTCGCGCCTACTCCTTGCAGACGTTACGCAGAAGCGTCATCCAGCCGCGTCGCATGCAAGCCCGTCGCTCGGCCGATCGTCGCTATCCGCTGCTCGACCGGTTCGAGAGCGGCATGCTCGCCCTGTCGGTCGCGCTGGTTGGGCTGTCGATCGTCGATGCCAGCTTCACGCTGATGCTGCTCGCGGCAGGGGGCAGCGAGGTGAACCCATTCATGAACTGGATGCTCACCTTCGGTGTGCTTCCGTTCGCGGCAGTCAAGATGGCACTGACCGCCATTCCCGCCGTGCTGCTCGTCGCCACCGGCAATCTGCTGGTCTTCGGCATCATCCGGGCGCGCTCGGTGCTGGCGGCCTTCGTCGGCATGTACATCGGCCTGATCATCTACGAGATCGGATTGCTCGCGCAGATCAGCTGACAGCGACAGGGCGGTATCAGAGCTGAGTCAAGGCTGTGCCGAAGTTGCATTGTCGCTGCGTCAACGCACTGTTGACGCGGCACTGCCTTTTGCGGCGAGATACGCACGCCATCCACCGAAATCGGTGATGTCGTGCGTTCGCTCGTCGCTTGTGAGGGCTTCGGCGATGAATCCGCACGCCAGTCGACCGTCCTGCAACCTGACAGTACCCAGACCGAGGGGTGCCTCGATACCGCGGAGGAAGCCGCCGAACTCATGAGTCGGCAGCCGCCAGACTTCAACATCGATAGCCGAACCGCCCGCCTCGATCCGAACCAGTGCCGGGCGCGCGAGTGACGCGCCCGTCAACGCGAATAGCCGGTACTCCGCGGTGGTGGTCGTGGCGTCCACGAATACGGCACCCCGCTCGGCGAGCTGTGCATGCAGCGGCATACCACGCATGTGAGCGCCACACACGACGATATCCATCGTGTCCTCCCTCCCGGCCGAGCGGTGCTCGAGCGGCGGTAGCGGTTGGCCGGTCGCGCCCATATCGAGTCTGAAGGACTGCTGCAGGCGATTGGCGATCGACAACAGCCGACGATCCGTGAACCCTGCCGCGCCGAGAGTCACCCCGAACGGCAATCCGGCTGCGGTAAACGCGGTCGGCACGGCTACTGCGGCCATGTCGAGCAGGTTCATGAAGTTCATGTAGTAGCCGAGTTCGCTGTTGCGCCGAACTGGCTCCTCGAGCATCTCGTCGACCGTGTAGCAGCGACCGGCGGTCGGCGTCAGCAGGGCATCGACGCCACGCAGCTCGTCAGCACAGCGTCGCTTTAGATCATGCAGCCGATACATTGCACGAAACAGATCGGCAGCCAGGGGTTCGCGGCCGGCGGTGATGATATCCCTGACAACCGGCACCATCGCCTCGGGTTGTTCGGCAACCAGCGGTAGTGTCGCCACGTAGCGTTCGGTGACCCAGGGCCCCTCGTAGAGCAGGCGCGCCGTTTCGTCGAACGGTGTGTAGTCGACCTCCTGGAGTCGGATGCCCTGCGCTGTCAGATGATCCAGGGTCTGTCGGTAGGCCTGCGCATAATCGTCGTCGCCGAAGAATGCGAGCTGAGCATCGCCGATGACACCGAAGGCGAGGATACCGTCGAAGCAGCCGTAGGCCTGGGCCGCATTGTCAAAGGGATTCTCGCGACTGTATCCGTCGACGGCGTCGAAGCCTTCTGCTATCGCGAGCACATGGTTCGCATCGTCCGCATGCAGGGCAAAGAGACTGACGCAATCGAGACTTCGACACGCTGGCACGACACCCCGGGCGGACAGCAGCCCACGCGTCGGCTTGACGCCGACGAGGTTGTTGAACGCCGCTGGCACCCTGCCGGAACCGGCCGTATCCGTTCCCAGGCTGAATGACGCCAGACCAAGGGCCACCGATACCGCCGACCCGGAACTCGAGCCACCGCTGATGTAGCGCGTGTCGACGCTGTTCCTGCACGGGCCCCAGGGTGAGCGAGTGCCGTTCAATCCGGTCGCGAACTGATCGAGGTTGGCCTTGCCGAGCGGCAAGGCGCCGGCGTCGAGCAGACGCTGGACGACAAAGGCCGAATCATCCGGCATATAGGCGTAAGCATCACAGCCTGCGGTCGTCGGTACGCCGGCCAGATCGATATTGTCCTTGAGCACGAAGGGCACGCCCCAGAGCGGCGTCGTCGACGGATCCATTGCTGCAAGCCCGGTAAGCCACGGCGCAAGCTCGGCATCATCGAGCAGGTGAATGAACATGTTGTGCTCACCGAGCGCTTCAGCGCGCGCCCGAAGTCCTCGCATCAGCTCGGCCGGCGTCACGCCGGCTGCGTATTGCGCGGCGACGCCTGCAAGCGTCATATCCGGGCGGCAGGCATCGGCGACTGAGTCGATCATGTTGCTCCATGACGATCGCAGCCGCATTCGACTGCTGCGTCGATATTCCTTGAAATCAACAGATTGCCGGCGGACGCCGCATCGACAGCGGCACCGCCCGACGGTCCTGCGTCAGACGTCGTCGAAACCACCGATCTGACCGGCGGCACGCCTGCGCTCGTCACGCGGCGGCAGCGAGAAGGTGTCGCGGTAGCACTTCGAGAAGTGCGGCGCCGAAACGAAACCGCAGGCTTTGGCTATCTCGACGATTGGCATGCTGGTCTGCAGCAGCAGCTGGCGTGCACGCTCGAGGCGCAGATCGAGGTAGTAGCGCGTCGGCACGACATGCAGATAGCGCTGAAACAGGCGCTCGAGCTGCCGCCTCGACAATTCCACATGGCGGGAAAGCTCGTCGAGCGTCATTGGCTCCTCGATGTTGGCTTCCATCAGCGAAACCGCTTCGGCAAGCTTGGGCTGACTCGCGCCGATGCGCTGCGTCAATGGCACGCGCTGACGATCATGGTGCTCGCGAATGCGATCACACATGAATTGTTCGGCCACGCTCTTGGCAAGCGCCACGCCGTGTTGCCGTCCGACGACCGACAACATCATGTCGAGCGGAGCCGTGCCACCCGCACAGGTATACCGCGCGCCGTCGATCTCGAAGAGTTCGGAGGAAATGACCAGGCCCGGAAATTCCTCGCGGAGCGCCGCGAGATTCTCGAAATGTATCGTGCAGCGCGAGCCGTCGAGCAGTCCCGCCCGCGCCAGCAGCCAAGTACCCGTGCACAAGCCGCCCAGCACGGCGCCCTGCTTGTCCAGGCGCCGCAGCCACTCGGCGCCTGCCTCATCGACGACCCGATGTATGTCCAATCCGCTGCAGATAAACGCCGCATCGAAAGCGTCCCGTGACCGGGCCGCCGTTGTCACTGGAAACGCGATGCCGTTGCTCGCCTCGACCGGCTCGCCATCACTCGAAACGAGCGTCCAGGTGTAATGGGCGACGCCGGCACGCTGGTTTGCCATGCGCAGAACCTCCAGCGCACCCGAAAAGGCCATCATCGAGAATTTCGGGACGAGATAGAACGCGATGCGTGCGGTCGCACCCGTCCTGCCGATCGTGGTCAATGCCGGTCCTGCATGCCGTACGTATCTCGATGGGCACTCGCCCGTCGGGGAGAGTCGGCCTAGTGCTCGGCGTCGGACATGGACGCCTTCCTCCCTTTTATATAATCGATCAGGGCTTCGTCAACCGCTGGATCCATTGCGGGCGCTTCGTAGCTGGCGAGCTGCGCCTTCCATGAACGGTTCGCGCGGGTCGCCGCATCCATGGCCCCTTCCGATTCCCACTGCTCGAAACTGTTGCTGTCGGCCTGTGAGGAACGCCAGAACGCGTCCTGGAAATTGGCCTGCGTGTGCGCACACCCCAGGTAATGGTTCCCTGGTCCAACCTCGCGAATGGCATCGAGCGCCTGACCGTTCTCGGACAGATCCACCCCGCGAAGCAGGGTCGCGACCATGCTGGCCTGATCGGCGTCGAGCATGAACTTCTCATACCCCATCACCAGGCCCCCTTCGAGCCAACCGGCGGTGTGCAACATGAAGTTGACGCCGGCAAGCGCTGCCGATTGCAGCGTATTCGCCGCTTCGTAGGCCGCCTGCGCATCCGGAAGCTTGGACGCGCAGAGTCCGCCCCCACTCCGGAACGGTACACCGATCCGGCGAGCCAGAGCGGCCGCGATGTACATGACCAGCGCGGGCTCGGGTGAGCCGAAGGTCGGGGCACCCGATTGCATCGAGACCGAACTCGCAAACGTGCCGAAGACCACCGGCGCACCGGGCCTGACGAGTTGCGTGAAGGCCATGCCGGCCAGCGCTTCGGCAAGAATCTGCGCTGCGGTGCCGGCAACGGTTACCGGCGACATGGCCCCCGCGAGGATGAACGGCGAGATGATGCAAGCCTGGTTGTTGCGCGCATACACCTTGGCAGCGCCGAGCATCGTCTCGTCGAACACCATCGGCGAATTGGCATTGATGAGGTTGATGACAACGGTTCGCTCAACTCCGGTCGCCGGATCGTGGAAGTCGTCGCCAAACAGCAACTTCGACATCGCGACCGTGTCCTCGGCACGCGAAGGCGCGGTGACCGAGCCCATGAAAGGCTTGTCGCTGTAGCGCATGTGCGCGTAGACCATGTCGAGGTGTCGCTTGGTGACCGGCACGTCGGTCGGTTCGCACAGTGTTCCGCCCGAGTGATGCAGAGACTTGCTCATGTAGGTGAGCTTGACGAAATTCTCGAAGTCCTCGAGGGTCGCGTAACGGCGGCCCTTGTCCATGTCACGCACAAACGGGGGGCCATAGGCAGGCACCATGACCGTTCGATCGCCGCCGATCATGACGTTGTTCGCGGGGTTGCGCGCGTACTGCATGAACTCGCGGGGGGCCGTGTCCTGAACGAGCTTGCGACACAAGCCGCGAGGAAAACGCACGCGCTCGCCGTCGATGGCTGCACCGGCGTCGCGCCACATCTCGAGCGCTTCTGCATCGTCGCGGAAATCGATGCCGATTTCCTCGAGGATGGTGTCGGCATTGGCCTCGATCAGGGCGAGGCCTTCCTCGTTCACTACCTCGAAATAAGGCAGAGAGCGCGTGATCCAGGGCTCACGCGCACTGCCTGCAGCCGCTCGCGCACGCTTGGCTTCACGGCCGCCGCCTCGCCTGCCCCGACGCACTGCGGTGCCCTCGGATACCTCTTTGTCGCCGTCTGTCGTCATCGACCGCACGTGTCCTTATGTTTCAGCTCGACATAGTGCGCGATCACGACGGCAAAGTTTGCAGTCGGGCATGGCACGAGGCGACTCCGACATGGCTGGTTGCGACCTCCCGGGCCTCAGACCATGCCGACGAGCGAATGGCAGCTGCGCACGAAGTTTGCCTGGCCGCGGGTCTGGATGCGCCGACGATTGTCGGCACGCACCCGACGGATGGACTCTTCGTTGTCGATACCCATTTCAACGAGGATACGGGCCGCGATCATGCCGGTGCGGCCGAGTCCGGCATAACAATGGAAGGCAACACGCTCGCCGATGCGCAGTGCGTGTCGAATGCGCTCACCCTCGACCGCCCATTCGTCTTCGAAGGCCTGCGTGGGGATGTCCATGTCGATGATCGGCAAGTGCTTCCACCACATGCCGGCCTCCTCCACCATGCCAGGCAGGGCTTCGACCCTGTTCAACTTGAGCTCGTGTGGTTCGACCAGGCACACGACACCATTGGCGCCCCAGTCGATGATGGCCTGCAGGTCTGACTGGATCAGACGCCGACTGCCTGATGGGGGCTGATCAATACGCGTACCCGGACAGGCGACGAGCCCCATGCAACCGACCGAATCGGGCACCGGGATGGTGTCGATCGGGTTGGGGGTCGGTGGCCGTCCCAGTCCGAAAAGCATTGGCAAGAAACCTCAGGGCCGCACTGCAAGGTGCGTGACGTAATGGTACCGATCCAGAACGGTCACCGGGCGGCATTGCTCAAGCTAGCGGCCATTCGTTGACAACGTTTAGCGATTGACAGACGACAAGCTTACCTGTCGAACGTCAGATGCGCAGGCTTGTGTCATGGAGACGGCATCAGGGAGACCTCGTCAGCAAGCGGCGCGGGCCCGGTTGCATGCTAGTCTCGCCGCGATGAACAACCGACTGAAAGCGTTGCTCGGCGAACGCAGCGTGCTCTTGGCCGACGGCGCGACCGGCACCAATCTCTTTCAGGCCGGACTGCAGACAGGCGACCCACCCGAACTCTGGAATCTCGAACATCCGGAGCGCATCGATGCGCTGCATCGTTCGTTCGTCGATGCCGGATCCGACATTGTATTGACTAATTCCTTCGGCGGCACGCACTTCCGCCTGGCCCTGCACCAGAGCGCCGACAGGGTGCATGAAGTCAATGTCGCTGCCGCGCAACTGGCACGCGGTGCGGCTGATCGGGAAACGACACGAACCGTGCTGGTAGCCGGCTCCATGGGTCCGACCGGAGAAATTCTCGAGCCGAACGGTGCCGTCAGCGTGGCCGAGGCGCGCGCCGCGTTCAACCAACAGGCGAAGGCACTGGTGGAAGGCGGTGTCGACGTACTCTGGCTCGAGACGCTGTCCTCCGCTGAGGAAATGGCAGCCGGCATCGGCGGTGCGAGCGGGCTTGGCGTACCGGTCGTCTGTACGGTGAGCATCGACACCAACGGTCGGACCATGATGGGTCTGACCGCAGCCGAGTCGCTGCGCATCGCTGGCGAATTCGGCGCTGAAGTCCTGGCGATCGGTACCAACTGTGGTGTTGGCGCAGCAGAGGTCGTCGCCGCGATAAGCAACTTCTCGACAGCCGCCAGTCAGCTACCGGACGCTTCTGATGTTCCGCCCGTTCTCGTCGCGAAAGCCAACTGTGGCATTCCTGCCTGGAAGGATGGTCAGATCGTCTACGACGGAACTCCGGCACTGATGGCAGACTACGCAAGTCTGGTCATCGACGCCGGTGCTCGCATCGTCGGCGGCTGTTGCGGCACGACACCCGCGCACGTCGCGGCGATGCGCGCTGCCATCGATGCGCATGTGGCTGGCCCGGCACCCGACGCCAACGCGATCACCGCGTTGCTCGGCGAAATAAGTCAGGGTGCCAGAGCACAGCTGAACGGCGACCTGAGCCTTGCCGGCGGTTCGGCCAGCGGTCGCGGCAGTCGCAGCTCTCGTCGCCGCAAGAGCCGCTGACGACATCGGTCAATCGTCAGAGCGCCTTGCCGTCAGGGCGTCCTGATTCCTGCATCAGGTCGACGCCTGCGACCGCTTGCAAACAGCGGCAAGGCCAGCAGGAACAGAGTGAGAGGCCCAGCCGAGCCGAAGCCACCGCTCGACGAACCGCTGCCACCACTCGTGGATCCGCTCGATCCGAAGCCACTATCGGTCACACCTGTCGTCGCACCGGCGTCGCCCCCGGTGCTGTCAGAGCCACCCGTTGTCGCACCGGTATCGACGGTACCATCGTCGCTGATGCCCCCCTCGCCCCCGGCACTGCTCGAGCCACCCGCCGTCGGCGTACCACTGGTCGTACCACCCGTGGCGGCACCACCGCTCGTGTTACCGGCCGTTGTTCCCGCCGCTGTCGTTGCACCAGCGGTCGTCGCCGCGCCCGTCGTCGCGCCACCCGTCGTTGCTTCGCCCGTCGTTGCGCCACCCGGGCTGACCGTCAGCGGCCGCGTCGGCTCGCTGAACAGCAAGGCATCGACACCGACGTCGGCGCCATCGGAAACGGCCTCGACCGTTACCTCGAGGGTAGTCGCGCTGTCGAGCGCTAGCACACTCACGTCAAGCGTTCGAAACTCGCCATCGTTCGACGGTGCCGTCGGTACCAGTGCGACCGTCGCGAGCTCCATCGCACCGGCAGTCACGCGCAGCTTGGGTGTATCGGTACCGGGGTTGCGATACCGCACCGAGAGTGTCGTGAAGCCACCTTCGAGCGGCACATCGGCACAGCGCACGCCAAATGACTCACCGCGTTCACCCTCACTGTAGACACTGCCCGAAATGACGCGACCCTGATCAAGCGTGCACTGTTCCGGGTGAACCGGCTGCGACATGAGCCCGCGTTGCAGCCCGAAGTAGGCAGGCTTCACCCGGGTTACCTCGTCGTACGGCAGCGGACGAAAGAACGGACGCCAGGAAGTCCGGTCGTTGAGCCCCCAGATCTGCACCGCCTTGCAGGCAGGCTGCATCAGGCAGCGACGCACGGTCTCCTCATAGACGTCCGCTTGTATCAGGTAGTCCTCTATCTGCAGCACGCCCACGTCCAGTTCCGTTATAAAGATATCGAGGCCCCGGTCGGCAAAGCGCTGCATGGCTTCCGAATGCCCTTCGAAGTGATTGAAGGTGTGGTCGAGATGCATCTGCATGCCAATGCCGTCGACGGGAACCTCGCGTGCCAGCAACTCATCGACGAGCGACAGGGCACGCGCCGACTTGGCGGTCAGCCAACCGATGTCATAGTCGTTGTAGATCAAGGTGGCGGCCGGATCGGCGGCGCGTGCCGCGTCGAATGCGATATCCATGTAAGTGGTGCCGAGCGCGTTCGTCCAGATGTCGTCGCGCAGCGCACTGCCGTCGTTGTTCAGGCCTTCGTTGACGACGTCCCAGACAGCGAACTTGCCGGCATAGCGCGATACGACGGTGGTCACATGTGACTCGAGCACGGCTGGCAGACGTTCTGCGGGTACCGCATCCAGCCACGGTGGATTGAGCAGGTACCAGGTCAGCGGATGGCCGTGAAGAAGCATGTCGTTGGCTGTCGCAAACGCCACCTCGCGATCGAGATCCGCAAAGTCGAACTGACCCTCGAAGGGATGCACGAACTGCCACTTGAACGAACTCTCCGGTGTCAGAATGCCAAACTCGGCCTTCGCGATCGCCTCGTAGGCCGCGGCTTCCGGCAATTGCGGCCAGTCGCGTCGCGCGGCGAAGCCGATCTCGATGGGCAGGCGTGCGGCGAGATCGCGCAGTCGCTGCCCTGCCGGAGGAAAGTCCACAGACGCATACGGCCCACTCTCCGGCAGCTCCTGTTGAGCCAGCAGAGCATTTGGAAGGGCGAACACGCTCACGCTCAAGGCCGCGACCAGAGCGACAGTGGACGAACGGGCACACAGTGCAGAAGACATCGGGTCGATTTTCCATCCGTTGAAAGCTGGCGAATTCTAGCAGCGGTGATCCTCCTGGCCCCGACAACAGGCCTGCGACCTGTGGAACCGGTCAGGTTCGTCCGCAGCTTCTGCCAGGCAGGACACACTTTGCCGATGAGTGGTATGCCAGCTGTCGTAACTGATGCTGGCCGTTACACTTGGCCCATGCTGTCGAAGAACCTGACACCCAATCTCGTCGCTCTCGGACTGCTGCTCGCAAGCTTCCTGTTCGATGACCCCGTGCGCGACATCGTCGCGAGCACGGGCCTGTTCGCGCTCTCCGGCGCCCTGACCAACTGGCTGGCTGTGCACATGCTGTTCGAACGGGTTCCGGGACTCTACGGTTCCGGCGTCATCGTCTTGCACTTCGAGGAATTCAAGGCGGGCATCTTGCGCATGGTGCGCGAACAACTGCTCGACCCGGAGCGGATCGGCAGCCTGCTGTCGCGCTCATCAAGCGAAGGTGAGACCGACGCTGCAACAGACCGTCGTGCCAGAGAACCACGCACCATCGATCTCGGGCCGGTAATCGACAAGATCGACCTCGATGCGGCATTCGATCAGCTGGTCGCGACCATCAACGAATCGTCGTTCGGATCGATGCTCGCGATGGTGGGCGGTGAAACGGCCTTGCAGCCTCTGCGCGAACCCTTCAAGAAACGCATGCGTACCTTTCTGGCCAACGCCGCTGCGTCGCCACGATTGCAGGCGGTCATCGGTGAGCAGATTGCCGGCATGGCCTCGAGTGAACGATTCGCGGAACGCCTCGACAGCTTGCTCAGAGCACGCCTGGACGAACTGACACCGGAGATGGTGCGCGACATCATGCAGCTGATGATCAGACGCCACCTGGGCTGGCTGGTCGTTTGGGGCGGGGTCTTCGGTGGGTTCATCGGCCTGTCGGCAGCGCTGCTTCGACTTGGCCTTGGCTGAGAGCAAGGCAAGCCATCTCAGGAGCAGCGGACTGAGCTCCTGATCGAGCCACTGATCGAGCGAAGGATCAAGTAGTTTGCAGGCCCTCAGGCGCGACTCTTGCGCGGCCGGACACGCAGCGGCGCGCCATCGAATTCGATGCCTGCCCAACCTCCTCGCATGAAACGTCGAATGTTCGGGTGACTCTCCCCGTCCGGCGTGCGCAGCACGTCGCTCCGGTAGTAGGCACCGAACAGGGCGAGCGTCTCCTTTTCGTTCAGCTCATGCAGGCGCGCAAACGCGAACACCCGACAGGCACCCGAGTTCTGTCCGGCTTCGTTGACGAGGCCGTCGTTCCGGAAAGCCGTCGGCACGAAATCGTAGCGTTGATTGATCAACTCGATGACCTCGGGAAACTCGATGGTCTCGGGCCGCGTAGCGAGCCGATTGAGAAAAATCTCTATTTCCATGCTTTTGCGAGAACGCAGGCCGGCCTCGATGTTATCAGCTTGCCCGAGTCTGACGCACAGCCGTGTTCACTACCCTCGACTTATGGACAGGCTGGTCGGGACAGGGCAGGCATGGCGGCAACCAGCATGTCGCGCGCCATGGCGAGCTTGTCCTCACGGGATTCACCGCGTGCCACCGGCCCATCGACAAACAGGTTCGCGAGCCCATGCACCGATGACCAGACGAGCAGCTCTTCCGGGCTGAATCCGGTGGGATCGACATCGGCGATGGTCTGCACGAATCCCCCTTGCAGGTGTTGGCTCAATCGTGCCGCCGCAAGGACATAGGCTTCATCGTTCGAATAGATCGTCTCTTCGCGCCACATTGCGCGGAAGAACGCGGGCTTGTCGAGCGCAAAACCGATGTAGGCAAGTCCCACGGCAAGGAACGCCGGTTCCACGTCCAGAGGCCCCTGCGCTTCGGCCCGTTCAGCCCTCTCGACCAAAGACCGCGCTTCAGCCTCCGCGAGGGTGTCACACAGCTGCGACAGCGCTCGCGTCGCAAATGCTGTCATCAGCGCGCGCTTGTCGGTGTAGTGACGAAAGGCCGACGAAGGTGAGACGCCGACACGTTTCGCACAGGCGCGGAGCGAGACGGCCTCGAGGCCGAAGGCCGTCGCGAGATCGTCAACCGCATCGAGCAGCGATTCCGCCAGATTGCCGTGGTGGTACGACCTCTTGCCCTTCATTGCCACGATTGCCGCACTCCAGTGTTAACACTGTTCACTTTTTTCACGACCGAGACTTGAAATGTCCGTGATTCAGGGTATATAGTATGTGAACAGTGTTCGCATTGTCAACGCGACGACACCGGATCAGCACGTCGAACACTGCGTGTCCGGAGCGTGTCGATCGTTCAAAATCACGAGGAATACAACAATGCAAGCCACTCGAACACCGACACTGGATGCAGCCATGTCATCCGGCCGAAATGGCTGCGGCTCGAAACTGTCACGATCAGCCAACTGGTCCGGATTCAACATTGCCGTGATGGTGGCAGGCTTTGTCCTGTTCTGGCCGGTCGGCATGCTGATCCTGTTATGGATTCTCAGCGGCCGTGATGCACGTGATCTTCCCGGCAAGGCACGACAGCTCTGGTCGTCCCTGCGTCGCGACGGTCACGTCGACGACACGGGACCGACGGACAATACGGTCTTCAATGCCTATCACCAGACGCAATACGACCGGATTCGCGAGTTGAAGGAGGAGATTCGGGAAAGCAAGCGCCGCTTCGAAGCCTTTCGAGCCTACACGCGACGCCGAGCGGACGAGGAGGAGTTCAACCGCTTCATGGCCGACACACCTGACGCGCCGGCAAGCTGAAGCACCGGCGGTTGAAGGAGCCCGCCAAAGGAAAGCAGGCCGGGGAACCGCGCAGGGACCTCAGGCTGGGAGGTCTGCTGGCGAAATCAGGCAGGGGAGCGAAGTTGAGTCGATCAAGGGGGCGCCGCCAAGCGGCGCTCTCCGCTCCAATCGCTCCAACCGCTCGCCGGTCGGGGTCCGGCGAAAAAACCGACAAGACCCCTTAATGCTCTGAAAACCGCATGGCAAGTCGAATTTGATCCAGGTCAAATTGACTTGGCGACACGACCGGCTAGTAACATTTCGACCGCGTCACAGTTTATACTGGAGTCGCTTTCCTCGGAGCAGTGCGAATGGACTCTTACAGACCCTGCGGTCTCGCAAATACGCATCTGGCGCCCGGGCATTCCATGGACTTACCGGGATGCCTGTCACATCGTCGACTCGTGAAGAGCACCAGCGTCCCGGCATCAGGATTCCCCCTGGCCGTTCTTGGCTTGGCATTGCTGAGCGGACTGAGCATCGGCTCGCAAGCGCTCGCGCACGAGAACCATGGTGCCGTCAAAGAGGACGGCCGTTTCACGCCGAACGACGGTAAGTCCGTCTTCCCGCCGCAACCGCGGGACATCAAAGACGTGCGTCAGCACACACCGACGTCAAGTTCGCCGATGATGCGCGCCCGGGCACGAGCGGTCGGCAACTCGGCTGATGCCGACGCGCGAACCGACGCATCACTCGCGGCAGCGCTCCGCAACCATGAAGTCGAAGTCGCGCTTGGCAGGCTGTATTCCATGACCCGCAGTAGCGTTGTCGACGACAAGGAATCTGCACGCGGCAGTCAGCTCGTCGAACTCGAGTTCTTCAGCTTGAGCAACAATCAGACAGTGCAGGTGACCTTCGACGCCGATCGCCTCGTTGATCTCACCCTCGTCGAGGCGACAGAGAGCCAGCCCCCGCTCAGCGAGACCGAGAAGAAGGCGGCCATCGAACTTGCTGCCGACTATTGGGAAACCCAGGGGCAGACGGGGATGCTGGACCTGACCGGGTATGCCATCCAGACCTTCCTGCCAGACGGCGGCTCCTATCCGAATCGCGTGGCTTATGTATCCTTCCACTCGCAGTCGCCGGAGCCACCGGAACTGCTTACCTGGGTGGATCTGACCAATGGCCAGATCATTCGCGGTGAGGTGGCACGATGAGCCAGAACCCGGAAAGATACCGCGGGGCCACGCTGCAGCTGGGTCTTGGCCTGACCCTCGCGTTGACTCTGCTTACGACCGCGCCGGCATCCGCGCAGTCGGCCGATGCCGATATCACTACCGGCGGCAGCGCCAGTGTCGGAGTCTCGCGGGGCAGCTGGCAGACTTTCCGCGTCAACAATCCTGACGACATCGGCAATACCAGCGCACGTCTGAACTCCTTGACCGGGGACCTCGATCTCTACGTCCAGTACGACCAGTTGCCGACCTTGGGCGAATTTGCCTGCCGGTCCTGGAACGGTGGAACGACAGACGAAAACTGCGATATCGACTTCCGCAACGGCACCACCGTCTATGTCGGCGTGCACGGCTACGATCCAGGCACCGCGACCCTCGAAATCGACGCCGGTGGCGGTACCGGCGGACCGGGTGGCGGTACGACGATCGGCGAGCGGAACGGCCGAATCGAATGGAACGGCTGGAAGCTCGACTACGATACCTTCAGCGACAATGATGGCCTGATCCTCCGCAATGTCAGCTTCGGCGATACCGGCATGCTGGCCCGCGCCAGTTTTCCGGTCATGTCGGTCTACTACGAAAACGATGAATGTGGCCCCTATGCAGATCGCATGAATGGCCCTCAGGAACCGGTTCCCTGGGCAGGAGACGCCCGTCTGGTAGCCCGTGAGTTCACGCAGAATGGGCGCGACTGGTTCGAGCTCGGCATTCGCGAATTCATCGGTTCGTACGACATCTATCAGGTCTGGTACCTGAGCGCCGACGGTGAACTTGACGGACACGTCTTCAGCCGCGGGCTGCAGTGCGACCTCGACCACGTTCACTATCCGATGTGGCGTTTCGACTTCGACGTTGACGGATCGGCGGATGACAGGATTGTTCGCCAGAACAGTGCCAGTGAGTTCACGACCTATACCCGTGAATTCGAGGAACCCGCTACCAATGCGTTCGAGCACGGCTGGTTTGTCGAGGATTCTCAATCGGGTTATCGGCTGAAGGTCGATTTCGACGACGGCATGCGTGAAGTCGGCGGTACCACTGTCACGCAAACGCAATACGCCAATAACCTCGTTGGCGGCATGAGCTACCGCGGCGGTGAAGTTGGCTGGAATACCGGCCCGGCACTTGGTTTTCCGTACGTCAACGACGAGCCGCTCGGCGGCGATGTCGTCATGTGGTACCGCGGGTACCTGCCACATACGCCAGAAGAGGGGCCTGCACTTTGGCACTCGACAGGCGTACGCATATCCGGGAGCGTTGCGACTGAACCCCCTCCGCCACCCGAACCCGAGCCGCCGCCACCAGAGCCTCCGCTCGAACCCGAAGTCGACACTGACGGCGATGGCATTCCGGACGCAACCGATCCCGACGACGACAACGACGGCGTGCCCGACGAGGACGACCCGGCTCCGCTTGATCCGAACATCGGTCCCACCACGCGGGCAACCCTCGAGCGTTCGATCAGCTCGGGTGCGGACGACGTCGAAGAGCGCGAGACCGGACGATTGCAGTCCACGAGCGTCGATCTCGAGATGGTCTATGACTGGTTCGCGAACCAGGTCGTCGGCCTGCGCTTCCAGAACGTCGACATCCCGGCCGGTTCAAACATCGTCGAAGCCTTTATTCAGTTCCAGGCCGACGAGACGAATGACGAGGCCACCAGCCTGACAATTCGTGGAATCGACAGTGACGACGCGGCCGTCTGGCTAGCGGACTCCGCCGACGTATCGTCGCGCACCGCCACCAGTGCCGTGGTAGATTGGTCGCCTGCGCCGTGGACGACGACAGGTGCATCGGGTGACGCTGAACGCACGCCCGATATCTCGTCGCTGGTCCAGGAAATCGTCGCGCGAGACGGTTGGCAAGCGGGCAATGCCATGGCGTTCAGTCTGCGCGGTAGTGGTGAACGCGTCGCTGACTCCTACGAAGGCGATGCGTCTGGCGCACCCCGGCTCAGCGTCGTCTATGAGAGTGCTGGAGACAGACAGAACACCAGCAATACAGCACCGGTGGTCAACGCGGGCATCGACCAGACGGTATCGATCGCCGGCACCGCTACGTTGAGCGGCAGCGTCGTCGACGATGGACTGCCGATTCCACCAGGCAGCGTCAGCCTTGAGTGGACGACCGCGTCCGGACCGGGCCCGGTCACGTTCAGCAACGCCGACGGTGAAGACACCACGGCAAGTTTCTCGGCACCTGGCGCGCATGTTCTCCGCTTGAGTGCTGACGACGGGCAGTTCACGGGCAATGACAGCGTGACCGTGACCGTCGTCAACGAAGTGGGGGGCAGCGTTGTCGACGCACGCGTGTCGAGCGCCAATGACGACGCCGAGCAATACACCGGCTCTACCGAAGTGCGGCTCATGAGCACCGATCTAGAGCTGGGCGTCGAAAACGCCGAGCAACTGGTCGGCATCCGGTTTATCGATGTCGATGTACCACTCGGCGCTACCATCACGTCGGCCTACGTTCAGTTCAAGGTCGATGAGGCAGACAGCGACGCAGCCTCCATTTCGGTCGAAGGCGAGGCACGGCCGGACGCCGCTGCTTTCTCCAGTAGCGACAACGATCTGTCGTCTCGCCCACGTACCACGGCGCGAGTCGACTGGACGCCGCCGGAATGGGCCACGATCGGCGCCGCAGGTGTTGATCAGCGAACACCTGATCTCACGACCGTCATTCAGGAGATCGTTTCACAGCCTGACTGGAGCGAAGGCAATGCACTGGTCCTGATACTCGAAGGGAGCGGCAAGCGAACGGCAGCATCCCACGAGGGCGATTCCGCCGGGGCGCCGCTATTGCATATCGAGTTCCAGTAGGTCAGTAACCGCGCACCACAGGTCGCACCCGGCCGGATAACGCTCGACCAGGTGCGGCCTGAATGGTGCGAACGGCAAGGTGCGACCGGCAAGCTTCGGCTTGCAATTGCGGGTACCGAACCGGCGAAAGAATGCTGCCGGCCGAGGCTTCACAGCCGGCAGCAAGAGCATCAGTCGAACTCAGCGAAGCGATGGCTCCAGTAGCCCCTCTTCAACCGAACGATTGAACGCGCTGCAGACCGCCTTCAACGAGGCCACCACGATATTGGCATCGAGCGCTGCGCCGTATCGCGTCGCGCCCGAACCGGCTTCGCCCTTGCCGACCTGCACCTCGAAATAGCAAGCCGACTGTGCATCGGCACCGGCACCGGTCGCGTGTTGGTGATAGTCGACCACTCGGAAATCGACCCCGAAGGCGTTCTTCAAGGCATTCACGAACGCATCGACCGGCCCGTTTCCGTGGCCCTCGATCGCGCGCTCCTCGCCCTCCACAAGCAAGGTTGCCGTCAATGTCCGACGGCTCGAGTCATCCGCAGCCTCCTCGCTTCGATGACGAATGAATTCGAGTGGCGCATCCGCCCTGATGAAGGCTTTCTCGAAGGCTGCTCGAATGCTCGGCGAGTCCACTTCGGCACCGGTCTCCTCGCTTATTTCCTGGACGACGCGACTGAACTCCATCTGCAGGCGTCGTGGCAATTCAAGGCCGTGGTCCCGCTCCATGATGAAAGCGACGCCACCTTTTCCGCTCTGGCTGTTGACGCGGATGACCGCCTCGTAGCTGCGGCCGAGGTCGGCCGGATCGATCGGCAGGTAGGGCACCTCCCATTGCGGTGAATTGCTCTTGCGCAGGGCGGCAAAGCCCTTCTTGATGGCATCTTGATGAGACCCCGAGAAGGCGGTGAACACCAGCTCACCGGCGTAAGGATGTCGCGGATGTACCGGCAACTGATTGCAATGCTCGACGGTACGCATGACCTCGAAGATATCGGAAAGATCGAGCCCGGGATCCACGCCCTGTGTGAACAGGTTCAAGGCCAGTGTCACCAGATCGACGTTGCCGGTTCGTTCACCATTGCCGAAAAGTGTGCCCTCGACGCGATCGGCTCCGGCCAGCAGGCCCATCTCCGCTGCGGCAACCGCACAGCCACGATCGTTGTGGGGATGAAGGCTCAGCAGGATGCTCTCCCGGTTGCGAACCTGGCCCAGAAACCATTCGATCTGGTCAGCGTGCACATTCGGCATCGACATCTCCACCGTCGCCGGCAGGTTGAGAATGACGGGCCTCTCCGGCGTCGGTTGCCAGATGGCGGTGACGGCATCGCAGACCTCGACCGCGTAGTCGAGCTCGGTGCCGGTGAAACTCTCTGGCGAATACTCGAATCGCCAGTCGGTATCAGGGTTCTTCCCGGCGAACTCGGCCACGATATCGGCGCCGTCGGTGGCGATCTGGCGCACGCCGGCCCGGTCCAGGTCGAAGACGACACGGCGTTGCAGGGCAGAGGTCGAGTTGTACAGATGCACAATGGCACGCGGCGCACCGCGCAGTGCCTCGAAGGTTCGTTCGATCAACGGCCGACGCGCCTGCGTCAACACCTGCAGGGTCACATCCTCCGGCACGTGACCACCTTCGATCAGCATGCGGACAAAGTCGAAGTCGGTCTGTGACGCGGCCGGAAAGCCGATCTCGATTTCCTTGAAACCCGTGTTGATGAGGAGATCCCACATGCGCTTCTTG